>Ga0136846_1219514_pt1 | contig 35218 bp, 32 predicted proteins | sample HopSoiMetagenom2_FD_96841 | JGI IMG/M metagenome (GOLD analysis project Ga0136846, IMG submission 96841) | Grasslands soil microbial communities from Hopland, California, USA - 2 Assembly 2016 (version 4) | ecosystem: Environmental > Terrestrial > Soil > Grasslands | place: USA: Hopland...
AGTTCATGTGCGCCCAGAGCGTTCCATTCGAGCACACCATTCGACTGGCGCGAGAGCTGTCGAAGGATTCGCGCTATACCCTGATGACGCTCAACAACGAATCGGAAGACCTCAACATTTATCGCATCGAGCACTTCGGGATCTCGCAGATCTTCGAGGCTTTCATCTCGTCGTGCTGGCTGGGTGTGCGCAAGCCGATCCGCCGGTTCTACCAGCGCGCCCTTGGCATAGCTCACGCAAAGCCGGAAACGTCTCTATTCATCGATGACCGGCAACAGAACCTCATTCCCGCCAGCTCGCTTGGCATGAACGTGATGCTTTTTAAGACGGCCGACCAGCTTCGCTCCGACCTGGAGCAGTTTCTCGACCTCGAACTTTCCGGAGCATAGTCAATGCGCTTGGCAATGATCGGTCTTGGCAGGATGGGCGGCAACATGTCGGAGCGGCTGATGAAGGGAGGTCATGAAGTCGTCGTCTACGACCGGAGTGCGGAAGCGATCCAGAAGTACGTCTCGCTGGGAGCTTCAGCGGCGAGGGACCTCGGCGAAGTCACGGCCAAATTGAAAGGGCCGCGAATCGTCTGGATCATGGTTCCCTCGGGGAAGCCGGTCGACGACACCATTGCCCGACTAACGCCCGGTCTCTCGAAAGGCGACGTCATCATCGACGGCGGCAACTCGAACTTCCACGACACCATGCGGCGCGCCGCCGAGCTGCAAGGCAAGGGAATTCACTTCGTCGATTCGGGGACGAGCGGTGGGATCTGGGGTCTAGCTAACGGATACTGCCTGATGATCGGCGCGTCCCCCGAAGCGTTCAAGCTGTGCGAGCCGATCTTCAAGACACTCGCCCCGTCCGACGGTTACGCGCACATGGGACCGCCGGGATCCGGCCATTACGTGAAGATGGTCCACAATGGAATCGAGTACGGAATGCTACAGGCTTATGCGGAGGGCTACGAGATCCTCCATGCGTCCAGGGACTTCAAGCTGGACCTCCACAAGATCGCTGCCGTCTGGAATCACGGCAGCTTCGTGCGATCGTGGCTCAACGAGCTGGCCGAAACGGCTTTTGAGAATGACGCGGATCTCACCGCACTGAAAGGCTACGTGGAGGACTCGGGCGAGGGGCGCTGGACAGTCCAGGAAGCCATTGACCTCGATGTCCCTGCTCCCGTCATCACTCTCTCGCTTCTCACCCGCCTACGCTCGCGTCAAAGCGATTCGTTCTCGGCCAAAGTCATCGCCGCCCTGCGCAACGAATTCGGCGGTCACGCGGTAAAGAAATCATGAAGACGCCCCAGGCAGTGCCACTCATTCGTGCCCCGCGCAGACGCGGCAGCCGCGACAAGGCCGATCCCTGCACGATGGTCATCTTCGGCGGCGCCGGGGATCTCACCAAGCGAAAGCTGATTCCGGCGATCTACTACCTCGCCGAGCAGAAACTCCTTCCCGACAACTTCGCTTTGTTGGGCGTTGCCCGCGATCAAAACACCGACGATAGCTACCGCGCCATGATGCGCGAGGCGATGTCGCGCTCGGACGAGATCCACAAGGTTAACGACGACGTCTGGCAGTGGCTCTGTCAGCGGACCTTCTACGCCGGCGGTGACTTCACACGGGACGACGCCTACGCGAATATCAAAACGCGCCTGAACGAGATCGAGTCGAAGTCAGGCGAGGAGGATCGCAATCGGCTCTTCTACCTCGCGATTCCGCCCAGCGTCTTTGAGACGACACTCACGCACCTTTGCGCAAGCGGTCTCGCCCGCCGCACCCACTCGTACGAAGAGCGGCCGTGGAACCGCATCGTGATCGAGAAGCCATTCGGCACCAGTCTGGATTCTGCGATGGCTCTCAACCGGCTCGTGCTGGACGAGTTTGGCGAACACCAGATCTATCGCATCGATCACTACCTCGGCAAAGAGAGCGTTCAGAACATCCTCGTATTCCGCTTCGCCAATTCGATTTTCGAGCCGCTCTGGAACAGGCACTATGTGTCGCATGTCCAGATAACGGCTGCGGAGTCGGTTGGAGTGGAAGGTCGCGGCAAGTACTACGAGGAGGCAGGAGTCCTGCGCGACATGTTCCAGAATCACCTGCTGCAGCTCCTTACACTCGCTGCAATGGAGCCGCCCAGCTCGTTCACTGCGGACGCCGTCCGCGACGAGAAGGTGAAAGTGCTGCACTCGGTACGGCCGCTCGTTCAGGGCGATTGCGAGCCAGCCGTTGTTCGGGCGCAATACGATGGTGGGACCGTTGATGGGAAATCAGTGCCCGCGTATACAAGCGAGCCTGATGTGCCGGCCAACTCGCTGACACCGACGTTCGCCGCGATGCGCGTCGATATCAACAACTGGCGGTGGAAGGGAGTTCCATTCTACCTGCGTTCTGGAAAGCGGATGGCGCGGAGAATCTCGGAAATTGCCATTCAGTTCCGCTCGCCGCCGCTCCTTTTGTTCGGTCAGAAGGCCGTTGAAGAGATGTCGCCGAGTGTGCTCACGATGCGCGTCCAGCCCGACGAAGGGATCTCACTGCGTTTCCAGGTGAAGACTCCCGGCGCAATGCACGAGCTCACGCCAGGGCTCGAGATTACGCCGGTCGACATGGACTTCACTTACGGTGAAGCGTTCGGTAACGACGCACACCCCGCGTATGAGACGCTGTTACTCGACTGCATGATCGGCGATCCCACGCTTTTCACCCGCAGTGACGAAGTCGAAATGGCCTGGTCGATTATCGATCCGGTTCTCGATTATTGGGGCAAGCATCCTGCGAGGTCTCTCCCGCGTTATCCGGCCGGAAGCTGGGGTCCGGAAGAAGCAAACAAACTCCTCCTTGGAGATCACACACGTTGGCGTTAGCCCATCTCCTGCTCCCTCTGGTCGCGCTCGTCCTGTCATCGACCGGTTGTCAAAAATCCTTGCCCAGCCAGAAAGATTCAGCCGCCGTTCTCGCGGGCGACACGACTCAGCATGTTCTTCCCACAGATAGCCGGGCACTCGTCGTCCATGCACGCGAGCTCGATCGCGCCGACAGCCTCGACGCCGCGCGCGCCGCTTACGACGCAGCTGCCCAGAAAATCCCACAGCTGTCTGATTGGCTTTACCTGAGGGCTGCCGGTGTCACCGCCGACAGCGCTGCGCGCGCCGCGTATTACGCCAGGCTCCGCACGGATGTCGCTCGCGACCGGATCCGCTGGACCGACGCCATAGCTCGAGAGCGAACGCGAGATTTCGCGGGGGCGATTCGCGCATATAACGCGCTAGGAGCCAAGCTCGATGCGTTGAGACTCCGCGTCAACCCACCGTCCGACGACGCCTCCCGAGCAGCTGCTCGCGCCGAGCTACTGAGCTTCATCTCCACCTCGAGCAATTCGCCGGATACGCGGGAAGCCATCGATCTGTTCGATAAGGCGTTCACGACCAGAACGCCGTCCGAAGAGCTCGCCATAGCCCGCGCGGCCAACAAGTCCGGAGTGCCGGAGCGCGCGGCGGCTGGCTTCTCGAAGGCGCTGGGCGTCAATCTTGGCGATGTCGCCGACAACGTCGCGTACGGATCCGTGCTCTTTCGCCTTAGAAAATATCCGGAGGCGATCGCCCAGTTCGCCAAGATTCGCGCGCCCGCTAACCTCGCAGCGGCCGCGCAGTACCAGCGAGCGCGCGCGCAGGTTGCGCTGGGCAACATCGATGCAGCTCGCGTCACGCTTCGCTCGATCACAACGGCATTCCCAAAGGACACCAGTGCCGCCTCGGCGATGCTGCTACTCGCTGATCTCGCCACTGATGAGAACCGCGATCAGGATGCGAAGCAAACTCTCATGGCGATGCTCAAGCGCTTCCCCACCGGAAGGCATGCAACCAACGCGCGTTTTCGGGCGGGAATGATTTCCTACATACAAGGCGATCGCCGTGGTGCGGCCGCCGAGTTGGACTCGCTCGTCGCGCGCGACTCCAACAGCACCGAAGCTCTCGCCGCCGAGTATTGGGCCGGTCGGTCGTACGCGGCACTCGGCGACAAGGCGCGGAGCCGCGCGCGCTGGCAGTCAATTATCAAGAGCGATCCGCTGAGCTACTACGCAGTTTTGTCGGCAAAGCGACTCGACACCACGGTTATCGCGGCCGATCGATCCACGCCGAACTACGCCAGAATTCCCGCCATTGATTCGGCGGTGAACAGGGTGGTTGGATTGAGAGATGTCGGCATGGACGTCGAGGCCGGGTTCGAGAACGACAAGCTGTTTCGAGACGCGATGGCCAACCCGACACGCATGGTCGCAACCGCACATGCACTCGCCGGCGGTGACCAGGCATCGCGCTCGATCGCTCTTGGACGACGTGCGCTCGATGACATCGGTCGCAGTCCCGAGAACTATCGACTGTATTTTCCTGTGCTCGAGCGCGAGACGCTCATCTCCAGCTCAAAGGAGAACGGACTCGATCCGGTTCTGGTCGCAGCGCTCATTCGCCAGGAATCAAACTTCAATCCGCAGGCGACGTCGCCGGCGGGCGCGCGTGGGCTGATGCAGCTGATGCCCGCGGTTGGAAAGGACGTTGCCGCCGCCAAGGGCATCGGTCCGTGGGACCCGGATCTTCTTTATCAGCCGGCTACGAACATCACGCTCGGGACCTCACACCTCAGCGGTCTCGTACGCAAGTATCCGGAAGTGGTGAAGACTCTAGCCGCCTACAACGCCGGTGAGTCGCGCGTCGAGAAGTGGTCGACGAAGGCAGGAGCCAACGATCCGGAAGTCTTCACGGAACGGATACCGTTCGTCGAGACGCGCGATTACGTGAGGATCATCCTGCGAAATCGCGCTTACTACCAGGCCCTTTATCCCTGGTAGGTCGCAGCCTCGGAGTCCGTCGGTAATTCGCCCTTACGGCGCTTCCGCCAGTCCATCAGCCAGCTGATCGGAACTCCCGTCAGCAGTGGCGTGAGGAAAAAGCCGAGCAGCGTGTTCAACCAGATCAGCGCTGTGTAGAAACAGATAAGGCCGATCGATACCCACAGCGTTCCCAGCGGACCGTGCGTCTCCAAGCGGAGCTCCCCCGTGAATAGGTAAATTAAAACTATCATGGCAACGGCTTTCGTTGAAGCAGGCTCCCTTGAGAGCGCAGTCGCGGCATCGCTCGAAGCGTGCGATGACTGCGTGCTCGCTGTGAGCGGCGGCCTCGATTCGATGGTGCTTCTTACCGCAGCTTCCAGACTCCCCGCTGCAGTTCGAAATAAGGTGCTCGTTGCCACATTCGATCACGGCACAGGTCGCGCCGCCGGCAAGGCTGTGGCGCTGGTAGCGCGCCGCGCTGCGCAGCTCGGATTCAAGTGCGTCAACGGACGAGCGGCTACGGTCGGCCGACGCGAAGAGGAATGGCGCCGCGCCCGGTGGCAATTTCTGCTTCAGGTCGCCGCGCCGCACGACGCCGCGGTCGTAACCGCTCACTCGCTCGATGATCAGATCGAGACGGTGTTCATCCGCATTCTCAGGGACGCTGGTCCACGTGGCCTCGCCGGTCTTTACGCGGAATCGCCAGTTGTCCGGCCGTTCCTGAACGTCTCTCGCGCGATCCTGGCGGCTTATGCAAGAAAGAATCGGGTGCAGTTCGTGAACGACCCATCGAATCTGGATCGAAAGCACCTGCGGAATCGCATTCGCCTCGACATCCTGCCGTCGATCGTCCAGCAACACCCCGACTTCCCCACGCAGCTCTTGGCCGTGGCGCGCCAGGCAGCCGCGTGGCGTCGTTCGGTTGAACACCTCTTGCCGAACATCGACGCCACCGAAGAGCGTGACGGCGCGCTCCGGGTGAGCCGTTCCAGTCTCGCCGGGTACGACGCGGAATCCCTGCGAGTGCTTTGGCCCGCGTTAGCTGCCCGCGCCCAAGTCGTAATGGACCGGCGGGGAACCCACCGCGCCGCGGAGTTTACTATTAGGGGAACAACTGGAGGTGCGATTCAGCTTTCGGGGGGAATCGAGATCGTCATGAAGCGCGACCACATGCTGTTGCGCCGGGCGCCGGTTCGGGAGCACATCCGCTCGCCGCAAGCCGCCCTGCTCGCGTGACGAGCGGCGCGAAGCCTCTCGCCTCGATAGCCGATCCGCGGCTCTCGGGGAGGGCCGTCAAGCGAGTCGCCTTCAGCCAGGCCGAGATCGCTCACCGCGTGACCGAGCTCGGCAGAGAGATCACCAACGCTTACCCCGATGGCGAGCTTCTGGTGCTCGGTTTGCTCAAAGGAAGTTTCATTTTTCTGAGCGACCTCGTACGTGAGATAACGCGTCCGTTACAAGTCGATTTTCTGGTTGCCTCGAGTTACGGCGATGGAATGGTTTCCAGCGGGACAGTCAGATTGGTTTACGACCCTGAAACGGAGCTGGCCGGGAAAGACATTCTTCTGGTAGAGGACATCATTGATTCGGGCCGCACTTTGAATCGTCTCATGACTATACTGAAGGAACGAAAACCCCGGTCGCTAGAGATCTGCGCGCTCCTTCACAAAAGGATCGCGGACGGTCTGAAGTTCGACGCGAGGTTCGTTGGTTTCGATGCTCCGAACGAGTTTCTGGTTGGATATGGGCTGGACCACGCGGAGAATTTCCGCCACTTGCCTTATATAGCGAGCTTGCAGTAAATGCCGATACAAATGCCGAATAAAACACCGAAGAAGCCTACGAACTGGAGCAAGGTTTCCAAGCAGCTCTCGTTCTGGGTCTTCGTCATACTCGTGCCCGTCGCGATCATCCAGTTCTCGGGGAAAGGATCAGATGCCGCGCCCGAGATTTCCTACACACCCCAGTACGGCGATCAGCTCGAGAAGAACAACATCGATAAGGTCACCATCCAGGGTGGGCGCCTGGTCACGGGTGAGTTCAAGAACAAGGTGCCCGTCAAGGGCCGCCTCGTCTCCAGGTTCAAGGTTCTTCTGCCGATGGAGAACTCGAGCGACGAGGTGAAGCGTCTCACCGAGCACGGAGTGCAGATCCAGGCCGAAGAGCCGCGCGCTTCGTTCACCACCATTCTCATCGGTCTCTTCCCGTACCTGCTGATTTTCGGAATCTGGTTTTTCCTCTTCCGTTCGATGCAGGCCGGCGGCGCCAAGGCGTTCAGCTTCGGGAAGTCCAAGGCGAAACTGCTCACCGGTGACACCCCTAAGGTCACTTTCGATGATGTCGCAGGTGCCGACGAAGCGAAGATCGAGCTGCAGGAGATCATCGAATTCCTCAAGGACCCGCAGAAATTCACCAAGCTTGGCGGGCGTCTGCCGAAAGGCGCGCTGCTGGTCGGCCCGCCCGGTACCGGGAAAACCTTACTTGCCCGGGCCGTTGCCGGCGAAGCCGGCCGGCCCTTCTTCTCCATGTCCGGCTCTGACTTCGTCGAGATGTTCGTCGGCGTCGGCGCGAGTCGCGTACGCGATCTGTTCGAGCAGGGCAAAGCCCACGCTCCGTGCATCATTTTCATCGACGAGATCGATGCCGTCGGCCGCCACCGCGGTGCTGGATTGGGCGGCGGTCACGACGAGCGTGAGCAGACACTGAATCAGCTGCTCGTCGAGATGGATGGATTCGAGTCGAACGACGGCGTTATTCTCATCGCCGCCACAAATCGTCCGGATGTCCTCGATCCCGCGCTGATGCGTCCCGGGCGGTTCGACCGCCAGATCGTCGTAGACTCGCCCGATCTGCGTGGTCGTGAGGGAATTCTTCGCGTCCACATCCGCAACAAGCCGATGGCCGAGGATGTCGACGTCACGACTCTCGCGCGCGGCACTCCGGGAATGGCTGGAGCTGATCTCGCCAATCTCGTAAACGAAGGCGCGCTGCTCGCCGCCCGCCGCAATCACGACAAGGTCTACATGGCCGACCTCGAGGATGCGAAGGACAAGGTGATGATGGGCGCCGAGCGCAAATCGATGGTCATGAAGGACGATGAGCGGAAGCTCACCGCCTATCACGAAGGTGGCCACGCCATCTGCGCGATCAAGGTGAAGGGCAACGATCCACTGCACAAGGTCACCATCGTGCCGCGCGGGCGGACACTCGGTGTCGCGTGGACGCTCCCCGAAGACGATCGCGTCTCAGTCACCCGCGAGCAACTCGAGGCGAATCTGGTGAAGGCGTATGGTGGGCGTGTCGCCGAGGAGCTGGTGTTCGGACGCGATCGCGTCACCACCGGCGCCGCCAGCGACATCCAGCAGGCGACCGGTCTCGCTCGCCGCTACGTCTCGCAGTGGGGACTCTCCGACGAAATCGGTCCCGTCCTTGTTGGCGACAACGAGCAGGAGCTGTTCCTCGGTCGTGAGCTGCAGACCCGTCGCGAGGTATCAGAGCGCACCGCACAGCTCGTCGATCAGGAGGTTTCGCGCGTAATCAAGGAAGCGTACATCCGCGCGACCGGTGTCCTGCAGGAGAATATGGATCTGCTCCACCGGGTCGCCGCCGCCTTGCTGGATCGCGAGACTCTTACCGGTGACGAGGTCAACGCGCTCGCACGCGGCGAGACGCTGCCTCCGCGTCCGGTTAGTCCGCCGCCCTCAGCTCCGGCGCTTGCTACACCGGTCTTGCATCCCAAGCCGTCGAAGCCGCCCCTGTTCGGCGGACCGGAGGTTGCGCCGGCGTGAGTTTCACCTGGCCGTCCAAGTCACAGCGGCCAAATGTCTTCGGAATTCTGAATGTTACCCCCGACAGCTTCAGCGACGGGGGTAATTTCGTTTCCACCGAGACCGCAATCGCCCAGGCGGCGCGGATGATCTCTGAAGGCGCCGACGCAATCGACGTGGGGGGAGAATCAACTCGGCCCGGGGCCAAACCGGTTCCACCGCGAGAAGAGCTCAAACGCGTGCTGCCAGTCATTCGCGGTATTCGATCGCGCTGGAGCGAAGTTGCCATCTCCATCGATACCGTAAAGGCCGAAGTTGCGAGGGCAGCTCTGTCGGAAGGAGCATCCATCGTTAACGATGTTTCCGGCATGTCACTCGATCCGAAAATGCCGGAGGTCTGCGCGGAGGCCGGCTGCAACGTCGTCCTCATGCATTCGCGCGGCACCGTCGCTGACATGGCGAGCTACGAAAATGCGGTCTACGGGGATGACCCCGTCGGCGAAATTGTGGCCGAGCTCGATGAAAGCGTCCAGGCGGTCCAGCGCGCGGGGGTACATCCGGCCCGCATCGCGGTGGATCCCGGCATCGGCTTCTCGAAAAAAACCGGGCACTCGCTTGCTGCTCTCGTCCAGCTCGAGAGGATCATCGCGCTAGGCTACCCGGTTTTTCTTGGAGCGTCTCGCAAGCGTGTGATTGCCGAGTTGATCCGGTACACCGCGGGGACCGGCAGCCTGCTCGGCGGAACGACCCTCGCACCAAACATGGTAGGCAACGACGATCGCGACATGACAACCGTCGGCGTTAACGTCGTCGCGTTCTTTGCCGGGGCCAGAATATTCCGGGTGCACAACGTGCGGCCGAATCGGCTCGCACTCGACGCGGCGTGGGCGCTAACTCCGGAAGAGTCCGAGCTGCTCGCTCAGTAATCAGCGGGCGATTGTCAGATCCGCGGATCCGGCATGGCGTCCTCGAGGAGAATCGTCCCCTTGCCCAGCCACCACACCGCCAGCCACGTTGCGACGACCTCGACGAGTATGAGAGTCGGCAGAAGGTTGGGATGCTCAATCAGGGGCACGAACATTTGAGAACGCGGGAACATGAACGGAATGTTGAGAAGGTTGAAGATCACGATTCCGATCAGGAGTCCTCTTGTCCCATGAAAGAACGCCCAGCACACCAGGCAGAACGCCAGCTCGACCAGGAAATCCAGGATCGGGTAGGCTTGGAGATTCAGTCCGAATTGAGGTCCCCACTGCATGGGCAGCAGAGCGATGTTCGGCTCGTGATGGATGATGTCCAACAGGATGTGAGAGAGGATCCCGAGCGCGATCGCCATTCCCACATTTGTCCGCCGCCCCGCCTTGCCGAATCCCCAGGTGATTGCCGCGAGAACCAATCCGGTCGTCACCGAATGGGAGTAGGGAAGAAAGTCGAGATGGATGGCGTCCGGTGTGATTCGCGCGTGCTCGATCCCGAGAAAGGTGAACAGGATCCACAGGAGCTCTACGAACTGCACGGAGATGAGGAGAGGCAGCAGGCCAACCCGCGGGAATTTTCGCTTCAGGGCCAGCGCTGCCGAAGCGTGCGTGATCGCGTACGTAACTCCTCCCGACGACTCGTTGTGAAACGGAACTACCCGAATGGCTCAACGGTCGGGCAACTCCCGAGCCGCTGAATTAATTTTGAAACGCTAACCTTCACAGAGGCGCCCCCAATAAGACGGTTTCCTTCGCCGGGTTGGACGACCGCCGTATTACTGCTCTTCGTGTACATGCTCACCCTCGCCCCGGGCGTAACGCTTTGGGACTCGGGTGAGTTCCTCGCTGCCATTCATTCTCTTGGGATTCCGCATCCCCCCGGGACGCCGCTTTACGTCCTCATCGGGAAAACGTGGAGCCTCATTTTCGCTCCCGTGTTTGGCTTCGCCCGCTCGCTCAATCTTCTATCGGCGGTCTGCACCGCGTTCGCCTGCGGCATTCTCACCAACCTGATAGCCGAGTGGACGGAAGACGGGTTCGCCGCAACGGCCGCCGGCCTCACCGCGGGGCTGATGTCGACGGTCTGGCTCAACGCCACGGAGACAGAGGTCTACGCCGTTGCATTCCTGTTTGGATGCATGGTTCTGTGGGCTGCTGACCGCGCCGGAAGAAACTCCGACGCCAGATGGGCGCTCCTCGTGGCGTATCTGGCGGGTTTGTCGTGGTCGCTGCATCTGATCGCGCTGCTTGTCATTCCCAGCGCAATCCTTCTCGTCTTCAGTACTGGTGACGGCTACTTTGCGGTGCCCGTCGGAAGGCGCTATGTGGACGGTCGGCGCGAAGCGCACTCATTCGCCAAGCTGCTGCGCGGCTCAGTGCTCGTCGCATTGGTGGGAATGACGTGCGTGGCATTCCTGATGATTCGCGCGCGCCATGATCCGGCGATCAATCAGGGAAATCCGTCTACCTTCGGCTCCTTTCTGGACGTCCTTCTGCGCCGGCAATACGACGTTCCGCCGCTCTGGCCTCGTCGGGCGCCGTTCTATCTGCAGGTTGGCAACGTGTTCGAGTACGCCGATTGGCAGTTTGCGAAAGGCCTCGCGCCCGAGGCGCCACCAAGTTGGTGGCGAACTCCGTTCACGATTCTTTACGCACTGGTCGGGTTTTGCGGATTTGCCATGCACCGCAATGCCGACCGCCGCAGTTGGCGCGCGATCGCGTTGCTGATCCTGGTGGCATTCGTTGGCGTGGTGATCTATCTCAACCTGAAAGCTGGGCCGTCCTTCGGCGAAGGCCTGCTGCCGACTGGTGCGCCCCATGAAGCCCGCGAGCGCGACTATTTCTTTTTCTGGTTGTTCGTCTGCTGGGGACTCTGGGCCGGATACGGGGCGGTGCGGCTTTCACGAATGCTTTTCGTACCGCTCAACCTCGTGGCGTTATTGATGCCTTTTGCTCCAGCGCTTCTTAACTGGACCGCGGTTGATCGCCGCACGGATCCGGAAGAAACGCGCGCCCGCGTCGACGAGTCAGAGATGCTGGCGAGGGTGCCACCATCCGGAGTCTTCCTCGCGCTCGGTGACAACGACACCTACCCGCTCTGGTACCTGCAGCAGGCCGAAGGCACCCGCAGGGACGTCACCGTCGTCACGATTCCGCTTCTGCCGGCGAAATGGTATCGCGCGGAGCTGGCGCGCCGCTACAAGCTGCTCGATTCCGCGAGCGCAGAGAAATGGCTCGGACGCGACAGCACAGTCGCGCTGATCACGAAGCGGTCCTACGATCAGAACCGGCCCGTCCTGCGGTCGCCCTTCTTCGCGCTCGACTCCAGCGCAAAGAAGCAGTAGCGCTCTACTCGCTGCCTACTGGATTGCCAGCGTATACGCGCCGGTCACCCCAGCCGTCGCCGCGCGAGCCGTGATGACGTAGAAGTTGGTGGCGGTCGCCGTCAATGTGATTCGGGCGTTTTGCGTCGTGCCGTCCATGTTGTCGTTCGACGTCAGAATGCTCGAGCTTCCATCAGCGTGAGCTTCGAGGTACGAATCGACGGCGCCGGATGTCATCGTCGCCGTAACTGATTGTCCAGCCGAGAGGAAGACCAGGTAGTCGTCCGAAGGAAATCCATTGTTCGGACAATCCGTCGTCTGAAGAGATTGGTCAGTACTGACGCCTGCAGCAATGAAGACATCTTCGCAGTTCGTAACGTGTGCCGTCGATGTCGTGGACGCGAGCGTGTAATTCCCGGTCACGTTGGGATCGTATGAATTGGCGCCGATGAGGAAATTGCCCGCCGGCAGGATCGCCTTGATGGTTGATATATTCGGCCCACCGGCGTCGTCATTGATCGCGATCACTCCCACCTGTGGTGTGAGCAACGCCAGGTAGGTGTCGAAATCTCCGGTCTGCGTGAAAATGTAGGTTCCCGTCGTTGGGATGGTGACCGCGTAGAAATCGACGAGACTCCCGTCGGAGAGCCGGCAATCGGAGAGCGACAGTTTGGCAGTCGTCGTCGATCCCAGCGTGTGTGTCGCCGTCGACGAGCATGGGTCGGCGCCCTGGGCGGTGAACGTCACCGCGGGAAGTCCCGCCGCCGTTGCAGTCATGGTGTTCACGCCTGCCGTCTGCCCCAACGTCCAGCTGCCCACGGTGGCTACACCATCCGCGGTCGAGACTGCTTTCGCGCCCGTCACGGATCCGCCGCCCGACGTAACCGCAAACGTAACGGTCACTCCGCCCACAGCATTCCCGCCAGCGTCACGAACGATTACTGACGGCAGCTCGGCTACCTGAGTGCCCGGAGCGGCGCTGATAGTGGTGGACGAATTGGCCTCGATACTGGAGACCGAGATGCCGGGGCCCGAGGAGTCACCGCCGCATGACATCTGCAACGCGATGAGTCCTGCCAGAGCGAGCGGGGCAATCTGACGCAGCAGTTTCATTCGCGACAATATCCCGTACGGAAGGTTGGCGTCAAGAAGGAGGCAAGGCAAAAGCCAGAGAATCGCCCGTGAACGATGCCTCTGGCCTGGTGGCCGAGCGACGGAACTTTGATCTAGTACGCCACCAACCCTTCAGCTAATAGCGGTAATGCTCCGACTTGTACGGACCTTCCATGGGAACGCCAAGATAATCCGCCTGATCCTTCGACAGCTTGGTGAGTCTTACGCCAAGCTTTTCGAGGTGCAGCCGGGCTACCTTCTCGTCGAGGTGCTTGGGCAGCGTATACACGCGACACTCGTACGCGTCGCAGTTGGTGTGCAGCTCGATCTGCGCCATCACCTGATTGGTGAAGCTCGCCGACATCACGAAGCTCGGGTGTCCCGTCGCGCATCCAAGATTGAGCAGCCGGCCTTCCGCCAGGATCATCACGCTATGGCCGTCGGGAAAGATGTACTCGTCGTACTGCGGCTTGATCTGTACGCGCTTGATCCCGCGAAGTTTTTTCAGGCCGGCCATGTCGATCTCGTTGTCGAAGTGACCGATGTTGCCGACGATCGCCTTGTCCTTCATCTGCGCCATGTGCTCGGCCGTAATTATGTTCTTGTTGCCCGTCGCAGTGACGAAGATGTCGGCCGTTTTCACCACATCGTCGAGAGTGGTGACCTGATAGCCTTCCATTGCTGCCTGCAGTGCGCAGATCGGATCGATCTCGGTGATGATGACACGCGCGCCCTGACCCTTGAGTGCCTGCGCGCAACCTTTGCCGACGTCGCCGTACCCGCAGATCACTGCGACCTTCCCGGCGAGCATCACGTCGGACGCGCGGAGAATGCCGTCCGTGAGCGAGTGCCGGCAACCGTACAGGTTGTCGAACTTTGACTTCGTTACCGAGTCATTGACGTTGATCGCAGGGAAGAGAAGCGTTCCCGCTTCCATCATCTGGTAGAGGCGATGCACGCCCGTTGTGGTCTCCTCAGAGACTCCACGCAGATCCTTCGACATCCGCGTCCAACGCTGCGGATCTCTCTTGAACTCGCGCTGGAGCAGCCCCAGGATCACGCCGTATTCCTCCGAATCCTTTTCGGCGTTGAACTCCGGGACACGTCCCGCTTTCTCGAACTCGACTCCCTTGTGTACGAGCAACGTCGCGTCGCCACCATCATCCAGCAGGAGGTTCGGACCCGAGCCGTCGGGCCAGACAAGTGCCTGGTCGGTGCACCACCAGTACTCCTCGAGTGTTTCGCCCTTCCATGCAAAGACTGGAGTCCCCTGGGGATCATTGATCGTCCCGCTCCGGCCGACAACTACCGCTGCTGCGGCATGGTCCTGGGTTGAGAAGATATTGCAGGAAACCCAGCGTACGTCGGCACCGAGGTCGGTCAGCGTCTCGATCAGAACCGCGGTCTGCACCGTCATGTGCAGCGAGCCCATGATCTTCGCTCCAGCGAGCGGTTGCCTGTCCTTGTACTCCGCGCGAAGCGCCATCAGGCCGGGCATCTCGTGCTCGGCGAGACGGATCTCGTTGCGACCGAATTCGGCCAGCGAGAGGTCTTTCACCTTGAAAGGCTCGCGCCCGGCGTCAGCCGCGGCGGTGAAGGCGTTCAACGGCTCTGTTATCGTTCCCACTTTTTGCTCCTTGGAAGTCTTCGTTGACATCGATTACGCGGATTTCATGAGCGGAGCCGCGTCCGCCTTTTTGCGACCGCCGCTCGTCATTGCGGCAGCACTGCGTTTGCCTGAAGCGGCGAAGAGCGTCGGACCCTTCGCCTCCGTATCGGGAGGTAGTGCGTTGTAACGAAAGCTTTCGAAACCGGCCGACCGCATCCAACCATCCAGGGTCGCTCGGTCGAATCCCGCCCAGAGATGACCCATTGTCTGCCGCAGGTCCTGCCGGTCATGCGGCATCATGTCGAGCACCAGCAGTCGGCCGCCCGGCTTGAGAACCCGCGATGCTTGCGCGATGACGCGCGACGGGTCGGCGGTGTAGTGCAGAACCAGGAAGAGAAGCGCGACGTCCACCTCGCCATCCCCGATGGGCAGCGATTCCAGGCGCCCGTTTCTGATGTCAATATTGCCGAGGCCGTGTAGTCGCTTCTTTGCCGCCGAGAGCATGGCCGCGGATTCATCGACGGCGATCACTCGCTCGACGAATGGCGCCAACGATTGAGCGACCGCTCCTGTTCCGCAGCCGAGATCGGCGACCGTCCAATGGTCATCGAGCAGACCGAGTAACGCTATGTCCGCGCGCCGGCCGAACAGCTCGAGTCGCATGCGATCCCATTGTCCGGCAGAAGTCGAAAAGAACTGCTGGGACCGGGTGCTCCGCTCGGCGAGGACGGCTTGCGTTCGACGGGCGTCCTGCTCGGCGGCGTTGGTGTGCATTACCTCGTCCCGCACGATACTCCACAGCTTTCGGCTTGCCGGATCGAGGGAAGAGGAAGCGATGCGGTAATAACGACTGGTTCCTTCAGCCCGCGAATCCAGCCAGCCTTCAGCGCTGAGCGCCTTGAGATGCCGGCTGATAGTCGACTGGGGCAGCTGAAGCACGGCAGTGAGCTCGTTAACCGTCAGCTCATTCCGCTCCAATGCGACTAACAGCCGGCTCCGCGTCGGGTCGGCGAGGGCCGTCATTTGACCGAATAACGCCGGTGCGCTCATATCATATATCCGTTCATCCGGATTAAAGAGTAAAGCGAGGGCAGGCGGCTGTCAAGCTTCGTGTCACGGCGATTGCCTCCGAGCGCGTACCACCGATATTTCTGGCACTCCTCTCTCGCCGCAAATGCCAATGAATTTTGAGAAAAGCCTGTACCGCCTCGATGAGATCATGGCCGCCCTCGACGGCGAACAGGTTGGATTGGACGCGTCACTCAAACTGTTTGAGGAAGGCATCGAGTTGCTGCGTTTGGCGTCAGCGGAGCTGGATAAGGCCGAAACGCGTGTGCAGCTGCTTATCGAGCGAACCGAAGGGGGTTTCGAGCTGCGGGAGATGGATCTCTGATTCAGTGAGCGATCCGTTCAATCATGACCGCGAGCTCATCGACCGCCGGCTCGACGAGGTCTGCCAAACCTATCTCCGGGACTTGCCGCAGCCGACCGCGGATTCGATTCGCTACGGATTAACCGGTCCAGGAAAAAGGCTTCGTCCACTTCTCGTGTTGTTTGCATATCGAGCGGCCGGCGGAACTGGGGACCCAAGTCTTCTTGCAGGCGCCGTAGAGATCGTACACTGCTACTCGCTGATGCACGATGATCTGCCCTGCATGGACGACGACGACGTGCGCCGCGGCCGTCCAACCGTCCACAAGGTTTATGGCTCGAAGGCGGCGATACTGGGTGGCGTCGCTATGGTGTCTCTCGCAACCGTCGTCGCGCGAGACGCGATGAACGGGCTCGGGCTCTCGCTCCAGATTCAAAGACGCGGGCTCGAGACCCTGCTGGACGCGGCCGGTGCGCGCGGAATGATCGGCGGGCAGCAATCCGATCTCGCTGGCGAAGGCCTTTCTCTGTCACTCGAGGAGCGCGAGACGATTCACTCGGGCAAGACCGGCGCGCTTATAGTTGGGGCAGTAACACTCGGCGCGCTCGCCGCGGGCGCGACGGACGAGCAGCTCCGCGCGTTCGAGCGCTACGGCCGCGACATTGGCCTGGCCTTCCAGATAATGGACGACGTTCTCGATGTTACGTCGACCACAGCGGCACTCGGAAAGACATCCGGCCGCGATGCCGTCCTTGGAAAGAGCACCTACCCGGCGCTACTTGGTGTCGGCGGCGCGCGCGACCGCGCCCACGCCCTTGTGGAGGACGGTCTGGAGAGTCTGCGCAAACGGGGTTTGCTCACCCAGGAGCTTTCACAAGTCGCTAATTTCATGGTAACACGGACGTCCTGAATCCCGTCACACATGTCCATTCTGGAACGCGTTCATTCGCCAAGCGATCTCAAGCCGATGACCCGCGACGAGCTCCGCGCGGTCGCCGAGGAGCTTCGTGTTCGCTTGATAGAGATTTGCTCGCGCACCGGGGGGCATATTGGCGCGGGACTCGGAGTGGTCGAGCTCACTGTCGCCATGCACGCCGTCTTCGACAGCCCGCGCGATAAGATCGTGTGGGACGTGGGACACCAGGGCTATCCCCACAAATTCCTCACCGGTCGTGCCGATCGCTTCGAGAGCCTTCGTCAGGAAGATGGACTGTCGGGCTTTCTCAAGCGCACTGAGAGCGAGCACGACGCATTCGGCGCCGGACACGCAGGCACTGCGATCTCCGCTGGTTTCGGGATGGCCGTTGCGCGCGACCTCAACGGCCAGGATTTCAAGGTCGTCTCGATTCTCGGCGATGGCGCGCTAACCTGCGGTCTGGCGTACGAAGGACTCAACAACGCTGGTGATTCGGGCCGCGATTTTATCGTCGTACTCAACGACAACGAGATGTCGATCGCACCGAACGTCGGCGCGATGTCCAAATACCTGACGTCGATTCAGAGGAATCCGCTTTATAACCGAGTGCGCTCGGCAATCGGAAACGTTGTCGACGCGGCGCCGGGACCATTGTCCGCCGTGGCGACGCTGGTGCGGAAGTGGGAAGAGAGCATGAAGTCATTCCTCACGCCCGGTGTTCTCTTCGAGGAGCTCGGGTTCAGATACTTCGGCCCGATCGACGGACATGACATCGACATGCTGATGGACACGCTGTCAGCGGTGAAGGACATGCCGGGTCCGCGGCTGATCCACTGCATCACTCAGAAAGGAAAGGGATTTCCGGCTGGGGAGCATACGGAGAAGTGGCACGCGCTTCCGCCGGGACACGATCCGGCGACGGGCAAGCAGCGCAAAGTTTCCTCCGCTAACTCGGCCTACACCGCCGCGTTCGGACAGGGCCTGGTGGAGCTGGCGAAGGAGAATCCGAAACTGGTCGCCATAACCGGAGCGATGCCGAGCGGAACCGGAACGGGCGCGTTCGCCAGGACGTACCCCGAACGGTTCTTCGACGTCGGGATCGCCGAGGGACACGCGGTGACTTTCGCAGCCGGATTGGCGACGGAAGGAATTCGGCCGGTGTGCGCCATCTACTCGACCTTTCTCCAGCGTGCGTACGACAACGTCATCCACGATGTCGCCATTCAGCATTTGCCGGTGATCTTCGCGATGGACCGCGCTGGACTCGTAGGTGAGGATGGTCCGACACATATGGGCCTTTACGACATTGCCTATATGCTCGCCGTCCCGGGCATGGTCGTGACAGCCCCCAAGAACGGGACTGAGATGATCGCGTTGTTGCGCAGTGGACTGGCCTATGATCAGGGCCCGTTCTGTCTGCGCTATCCGAGAGACGCGACTCCAGACGTTGTTCAACCCGCCGCCGAGATCGAAGCGATTCCGCACGCCACGTGGGAAGTGCTTCGCCGGAGCAATAGCGCCGGACGAGACGCCGAAAAAGCGGTCGCAATTCTGGCGGTAGGCACGATGGTCCTTCCGTCACTCGCTGCGGCGGACATTCTCAATGAGAGCGGCGCCAGCGTAACGGTGGTGAACTGCCGGTATCTCAAGCCTTACGATAAGCGAGCCCTCGCCGACATCGTGCGGGACCACCGGAATATCCTGATCGTCGAAGAGGGAACCGTCGCGAATGGTTTCGGCGCCTATATGACGTCCATCATCGCCGCGACGGACCCTTCAGCGAGGGTCGTCACCCACGGCGTGCCCGACGATTTCATCGATCAGGCACCGCGTACGCGCCAGTTGGCGCTGCTCGGGCTCGACGCGCGTGGCATCGCCCAGCGAACGAGCGACGCGTTCGGACTGGAGAGTTCCAGGGGCACTCACCTCCGCGCTGTCTGATGCGGCTTGGTGTCATCGGGCATCAGGGATACGAAGAGCTTCCGGGTATTCTCCGCACGCTCTTCAGCGTCGCGTCCAGTCTCGACATCGAGCCGCTGCTCGAGCAGGGGCTGCATGAAGTAGCGGGAGTAGGCGCGCGACTCGAGGAGCCAGGGCAGCTCGATGCACTGGTCACGCTGGGCGGAGATGGAACCCTGCTGCGTGGCGCGCGTTTCCTCGATGGACGCGACATTCCAATTCTCGGAGTCAACCTCGGCCGGCTTGGCTTTCTGACGAGTTGTCAGAGCGAAGACTTCGAGCCAGCGCTAAGGAATCTCGCCGGCGGTGAATACGTCGCGCAGCCAAGAATGGCGCTCAGCGCGAGGGCTATCAGTCCGGAAGGAGAGACGCGCAAGCAGTGGCGCGCGCTCAACGATTTCGTGCTGCACAAAGGCGGTTTTGCGCGCGTTGTGCGTCTCAACGTGTTCGTCGACGGCGAGAGTATCGGCAACTACGCCGCGGACGGCGTAGTGATTTCGACTCCGACGGGATCAACCGCGTATAGTCTGTCGGCCGGCGGTCCCGTGGTCGTGCCGACGGTGGAGTCGATCGTGATCACGCCGATTTCTCCGCACACTCTGGCGATCCGTCCTCTCGTCATTCCCGCTGATGCCGAAGTGACCGTGGAGGCGAATGAAACTCCGACCGAGCTTCTGGTTACGGTCGACGGACAGGTTGGTACCAACTTCGTGAAGGGTGAGAAGCTCAAGGTGAGGAAGGCCGATAATCCCGTCCGTATCGTGCGGTTTCCCGGCGCGACTTTTTTCGAGAGAATGAATGTCAAGCTCGGTTGGGGAGGATTGCCGCCCGACCGCGACCAGCCGTCCTGATGCTTACAGAGCTGCGCATTCGGAATTTCGCGATCATCGAGCAGGTGACACTTCCGCTCGCGCCTGGGTTCAACGTTCTCTCGGGCGAGACCGGGGCGGGGAAGTCGATCATCGTCGGTGCGCTCGGACTTCTGCTGGGCGAGCGCGCCAGCGCGGATTTGATTCGATCCGGCGCTGATAAAGCAACGGTCGAAGGCGTGTTCGACATCGCCGAGCTAAAGGACATCTCCGCGCTCGCCGACGAGCGCGGGATCGAAGTCGAGGAAGACACACTGGTGTTGAAGCGGGAAATTGCCGCAAACGGCCGGGGCCGCGCCTGGATCAACGGGACCACGGTCACCGCGGCTGTACTCGCCGAAATCGGGCGGCAACTGGTCAACCTCCACGGCCAGCACGACGCGCAGACCCTGCTCGACAGCGACTCTCAGCGGCGGATTCTGGACGCATTTGGCGGGGCGGAGAAGCAGGCTGATCTCGTTCGCCAGACGCATCGGGAGCTGTCCGACGTTCGCCGGGAGATCGCCAATCTTTCTTCGCGTCGCGCAGACGCGGAGAAGAGAGCGGACTATCTGCGGCACGTCGCAAAGGAGATCGAAGACGCGCGGCTGGAGCCCGGCGAAGACACGAAACTCGAGGACGAAGCGAGAGTTCTCGAGAACGCCGACGAGCTTCGGACTCTGGTCGCGAGTCTCAACGAACTGCTGTCAGGCGAGGACGCGAGCGTGCTCAGTCAGCTCGGTGCCGCGCAGCGCCCGCTGACGTCTATTGAAAGGATCGATCCGTCGGCAGCGCGAATGCAGGAGCTGTTCGACGCCGGATTCTACGCACTTCAGGAGCTCTCTCGGAGCGTGGAGGATTACGCTGGATCTGTCGAGCTGGACCCCGCGCGGCTGGAGGAAGTGCGTCGGCGACGCGACAGAATCTTCGGACTGCTGAAGAAATACGGGCCGACGCTACAGGATGTGATCACCGCCGGCACATCATCGCGGGCCGAGCTCGACCTGATTGACACCGCGCAATTCGATCTCGCCAATCTCACCGCCAGAGAGTCCGACGCCCGTCGCAAACTTCTCAGCAACGCCGAAAAGTTGACCGAGCTGCGTCTTTCCGCTGCGAAGAAGATCGCGAAGGCGGTTGACGCGCTGCTCCCTTCGCTCGGAATGCCGGACGGACATTTCACGGTGCTCCTGACCGCGCGCGATGAACCCACTGCCGATGGCGCCGAAGATGTGGAGTTCCGTGTCGCTCTCAACGTCGGGCACGAAGACCGGCCGCTGGCTCGAGTCGCATCAGGTGGAGAGCTCTCACGCGTCATGCTGGCGTTGAAGACTATTCTCGCGCGCGTGGACCAGGTGCCGACATTGATATTCGACGAAGTCGACGCCGGCATTGGTGGGCGCGTCGGTCTTCAGGTCGGCGACACCCTTCGTCGAGTAGCGAAGGAGCACCAGGTCTTTGCCATCTCCCATTTGCCGCAGATCGCTGCCCGGGCCCATCACCATATCGTCGTCGCCAAGGGTGCGAAGGGCGGTGTTACGACAGCGGACATCACCGTGCTCGAGGGAACCAGCAGGGTCAACGAGATCGCGCGCATGCTCGGAGGGGACCCCGAGAGCAAAGTCAGCCGCGCCCATGCTAAAGAGCTACTCGAGTCTGCGGCGGCGCCATAACCTGACAACTGCTATCCGTTATCTCGGACAAAAAAAGGACGAGCATTTTGCTCGTCCTTTCTTGTCGTGAGGAATTGCAGACTACTGGCCGAAGATCCTTGCATAGAGTCTGAGCTGAATCTGGTCGGTGAAGAATTTTGGTTGATTGCCGCCGGATCCGCCCATCGTCTGCCAGTGCAGGTAGGTCACCTCGAAGGGAAGCTTCGCCTTGCCCTGCTCGAACGAATACAGATTCGAGAACGAGATACCACCACCCAACCTGTGCTCGGTCTGTTCGGTCTCGAGGTCCAGCGTCGATGCATTGATAGTGAGATCCGAGAATCCGGTTACGGCCGCTGGGATGGTAAAGGTGCCGCTATAGTTGTCCTGCTGCTTGTGGCGGTACATGTACCAGCCGGAAACGGCGAGGAAATCATTGACCACAATACGCGGCGCGGTCTCGAACTCGAAGGCGCTGCCCAGAGTTCTGTCCACGGTTTGCTTGCGATAAAGCGGGGCGAGCTCCTGGTTCGGCAGGTCGATGATGCGCATCTCCTGAGTGTCGGAGAACGGCTTGTTGAACCGAACGATGAACGATTCCCAAAAGTGGCTGCCGACGAGCAAGTCGCCGAACAATCTGCCTTCGATCGTCTTGGCGCCGCGGCCGGTTCCGAGGTCGATGAAGTTGTCCGGCGATTCTATTTGCCCGCTCGGGAGACGGAACGTCACCCCGACCGCCGAGCGGAAATTGATACCCGTCGGAGACATTCTCTTTTCGGTGCTTTGGCCGAATGTATCGAAGAGCGAGAACTTGCCCCCGACGTCTATGTCGCCGAGATGCGACCTGCTCACCGATTGCAGCGGAGCGGACTGAATACCGAACGGTTCCGCGGTGAGAATCGTCTGGGCATCGCGAACGCTGAGACGGGTCTGGGCTGCGAAAGGACCAGTCAGCGACGCCAGAATGGGGTTTCCCGCTCCGAGAAATTGTGAGTAGAGAGCTCTGAACGCCGCAGTCCGCGCTTCGATCGCCAGCTGCGCGTCAGTCCCAACGATGGGGACGAACGGCGACGTCGTGTAGATCTGATTCACTCCGCCCGCAAAAGCGCGCGAGTTGTTCACCAGCAGCTGCGCGTTGGTTCTCTGCGCATTAAGCGCCGGGCAGTTCGGTGACGCGGGATTGGCAGCGCACGCGTCCAGCGCCCCTTGAAGCGCGTTGGCCGCGTTGGTGAACTGTGTGTTGAATGCGGCGTTCTGGGTTTGCGCCAACGGGCTGGAGAGCGCCGGATTGAATCCGAGATTTCCCGCGGTGCCGTTGGAATTCACGTTGAAGAAGGCCGAAGTCTGGGTGTGAACGTAGGGAATCTGAATTCCGACCGAGAATCGCTTTGACAACCCGGCCTCGAATACGAATGGGAACGCGGCAACATGATCGCGCAGGTTTACGACGGTGTTGCCCAGCGTCGCGTACCAGTTCGGGTTGCCCGTCAGCTGTTGAAGGCCGCCCTGAAGTTTGGCGAGATTGGGGAATTGCACCACGCCGACGGTATCTAGCGTGAAGTCGACGCCCAAGGGTTCGAGTGCGCCGTCCGGTCGTCCCGGCGTATCCTTTCCGTACCGCTCGTTGAACCAGGTCCACTGTCCGAGGATGCGGAAACGGAAGACGCCTCGGGGCAGCACCAGGGCATCGTCACCAACGCCGAGCACGCGCTGAGCGCTCACGGGATTGGCGAAAATGGCGATGAAAGCCAACGCAACGGTGGAAAAGCTTACTACAAAACGGCGCATAGACTCTCCGCTGGGTGTGATTGGCAAGAGGTGGGCGGTCTACAGAGCAGGGCACGCCCGCCGCGGGGAGACGTTATCATTTGGTTCGACGTTTTGTCAACTTGGATTTCACCAGATGTAGTGCGGCGATCTGTGGCGCTTGTTCGCCTCAATAAGCACCGGTAGTTTTGTCAATGTTTGCGGGAATAGCTCAGTTGGTAGAGCACAACCTTGCCAAGGTTGGGGTCGCGGGTTCGAGTCCCGTTTCCCGCTTGATCGTCTCGGGCCCAGTACCACTCTGCCCGTTGGCTCGTCGTTGTCCGCTCGGGTGGCGAAACCGGTAGACGCGAGGGACTTAAAATCCCTTGGGATAAACTCCCATGCGGGTTCGATCCCCGCCCCGAGCATCGATTGAGTCGCCGCGCATCCGCGAGTTTCTCAATGCGCTTTCACAATCATCGGGATGAATCATGAGCGCTGCGACGGCGACGAATTCTGCGTCGCGGAAAATCGAGCGTGTCCTGCTGATTGTAAATCCGGCTTCACGACGCGCTGACAGGCTGCGGCGGAAGGCGGTCCGGGCTTTCGCCAAGGCGCACGTCAGCTGCGATGTGATGAACACCGAAGCGCCCGGTCACGCAACGACTCTCGCCAAAACCCACGCCCTGAAATACGACGCCGTTTTCACCCTCGGCGGCGACGGAACACTCATGGAAGTGCTCGGCGCGCTCGCGCACCATGGGCCGCCAGTTGGCGTGTTGGCGGGCGGGACAGGCAACGTCGTAGCTCGAACCTTACGAGTGCCACTCAATCCGGCGCGGGCGATTCCGCTGCTTCTCGCGGGAGACGAGGCGACTATGGACCTTGGCAGGCTAGGCGATGGCCGGCGCTTCGCGATCGGCGTCGGAGTCGGACTCGATGCGATGATGATTTCGGAGGCCCCCGCCCGCCTCAAGAAACGATTCGGCTTCATGGCCTACGTCATCGGCGGTTATAAGGCGGTGTTGCGCAACCAGAGATTCACGGTGCGACTGACGGTCGACGGTATTGTCTACGAGCGACCCGCGTCGGCGGTGCTGATCGCAAACCTCGGCGCGGTGCTCAACGATCTGGTGGCGTTCGGAGAAGGAATCCTCCAGGACGACGGGCTGCTCAACGCTTGTGTGTTCGCTCCGTCGAATCTGGCGGACTCGCTGCGCATTTTCTGGCGCATGATCCGCAAGGATTTTGGTCCGGACCCGTGTCTCTTTTACAGGTCGGGCCGTGAATTCCTGATCGAGACGTCGCCGCTGATGCTTGCCCAGGCCGACGGGGAGCTTCTCACCCAGACGCCTCTCACAGTAACGGTGGATCCGCTCGCCGCCCGAATGCTCGTCCCGAAAAAAAAGACCAGGAAATAGAAAGGCGAGCAAGCGCTCGCCTTTCTATTTGTTCTTTCATCGCGATGACATCGCGTGTCTCAGCGCACTCAGAAGGGAAGCTCTTCTTCGCTCCCGACTAGCGCGGCGTCGGTGGACGCGACGCTTTTCTGCTCCTTCGCCCCGCCGTCTGATACGGTCACGGCCGGTTTGGGCGGCCAGATCACGCCGTCGCACGAACGGTTCTGGCATTTATAGTCCGGCGCTCTCGGATTCCTTTTGGTCAGGCGGTTATCCCACATCCGACCTCCGCACTTGGGGCAGCTCACGAGCTCCATGTCGGTGAGCATCGATGCCGGTAGCTGCTTGGCAGAGCCAGTCGATTCATCCGAGTCCGATGCGGTGCCGGCGCCCGGCTGTCCGTGCCTGCGGACGTATGCCGCCTGGGGATCCTCGACGGGCCGGGCGTACTTTCCGTCGCCGTCCATCTCGACCCAGTTCTGTTCGTAGTCATAAAGCTCATTGCCGACGCCGAACCGCACCGCGGCTCTCTTGAACGCGTCGGTTGAGGCCTGCTTGTAGTCGCGGCCCGTCCCGATGTCCTCGCGGATTACGCCGAGGATCTGTAGCCGCGCTTTGAAAGAGCACTGGGCTCCGTCGCCGTCCTCGCCGACGAGGGTCGGCATGAGCTCGAGGGTCAGGTCCCACTCACCCGGCACGACCGTGTCGAGCCGCTCTCTCACTGTATTTGCTTCGATGTAGGCGACGAACCGCGCGAAGTACTTGCCGTCGCGAGCGGTCACCTTGCCGTCCTGTCTCCATGAAATCGCGCCGGCGGGAACTGGGGCGGAAAGCTTGGACCAGACGTCGGTCTTCTCAATGTAGGCATCCTGTCTTGCAATCATACTCTCATCCATCCGTTGTTAGTCGCTAAGTCCTGCGTCTCGTGAATTTTTGCACGTCCTTCACAACACTGCACTGTTTGCCGTGCTCGCAATACCAGCCGTGCCGGTCGAAGAAAACGAGGTGGTGGATTCTGGTGTCGTCGAGCGACTCTTCCACGCGATAAAGCGCGGTCACCGAAGTCCCGGTCCCACACATTTCGACGGGGTCCAACTGTCGAATCCGTACCTTGCGTGCGACCTCCGATCTCTCCTTCCGCCTACCGTTGAGGTTCCTCCTTACTCGTGGCAATGTAAGCTCCTACAGTACCGTCACTTACCTGCCGAAGGTTCGGCACGTATTCGGGTACTCCAAATTAGCGATTTTGAGCGGTCTGCGCAACCCGTTCGGGGGCACAAGTTTCGCTTGTTTGGAGGCAAACCCAACAGGCAATGGAGAACCTCATGGACAGCGGAACCGACTTCCTAAAATCACAGATCAATAACGCGGTCATGCAGCATCAGACCTTTCTCAGCGCCCTCGAAGAACATGAAGGGCAGGCGGAGGATGCTCGATTCAGGGATCTTTGCTCACACCACATTCCCCACATGCGAGACCACCAGCGGATGCTCGAGGAGTATCAGTCCCAGCTCGGCGCCGATGCGGGCGTGGTCAAGAAGGCGTTCGGCACCGCAGCCGGTTTCGTTCGCGACCTCGCCGATGCCGCGCGTGAAAGCGATTTCCTGAGGCTGGTTCAGGACATCGTCATGGCGCGCCAGAGCGAGGACACGTTCAAGACCTTCCGCGAAGCCGGCAAAATGCTCGGCAACCACACGCTCCAGGAGATCGGCGACATCGGCGAGCGACATCACGATGCTTTCGTGCACGAAGCGAACAGGCTCGTTCAGCAGATGTTCGTTGAGCACGTACAGGGCGTGGATGGAACGACGCGCCGGACCGTCGATGTTCGTCCGGATGCGGCCCGCTGATTCAGCAACGGACAATAAATAGGGCACTGCGCGCTGGCAGTGCCCACCGCCGGCGCTAACTTCCGCGCATGACGGACGTCGTGTCTCTCGCCGCGGAGCTGCTCGCGATCCAGTCGACTACAGGCTCCGAGGCCGCAGTAGTCGATTTCGTTTCGCGGTGGCTCGTCGCGCGCGGATGGAACGTCACTCTCCAGGAAGTAACTCGCGGCCGGGCCAACATCTGGGGTTCACGGTCGAGCAGTGACGGGGGAGTGACGTTCTCCACTCACCTGGACACGGTCCCTCCATTCGTGCCTCCACGACTCGAGGGTACGCGTCTCCTTGGGCGCGGTGCGTCGGATGCAAAAGGAATTGCCGCATCGATGCTCGTCGCCGCCGAGAGACTCGTCACCGACGGCGAAAAACGCGTCGATGTTCTATTCGTTGTTGGTGAGGAAAAGGGATCTGACGGAGCGCGGGCCGCTAACACTCTGCGTGCCCGCAGTCGTTATCTGATCAATGGAGAGCCAACCGAGAGCAAGCTCGCGAGCGGTGCCAAGGGCTCTCTGCGCGCGACGATCCGGACCCGCGGACGGGAAGCACACTCCGCGTATCCGCACCTCGGCAAATCTGCGATCGAGCCGTTGATCGAGCTGCTTCCCACACTTCGCAAGCTTCCACTGCCGTCCGACCCTCTGCTCGGCGAGACGACGGTCAACATTGGTACGATCAAGGGTGGCACCGAGGCGAACATCATCCCCGCGCATGCAGAGGCTGAAATCATGTTTCGCCTCGTCGGAGACGTGCAGCCGATCAAGAAGATGATTCTCGACTGGGCGAAGGGCCACGCCGACGTTGAATTCGGCTCTCATATTCCAGCGCAGCGCTTTACCACTGTGCCGGGGTTCGAGACTGGTCCTGTCGCCTACACGTCAGACATCCCGCTGCTGTCGAGCTGGGGAGAGCCGCTGCTCTTCGGGCCCGGCTCGATCCACGTCGCACATACACCCGACGAGTACATCGATGTCGAAGAGCTGCGAAAGAGCGTGGATACCTATGAATCAATCGCCAGGACACTGCTAGCCCGATGACAAATCAGCCGATACCGGGAAAACGCAAAACCAAATGGCCTGTCGCCGTCCTCGGCGCGACGGGGGCAGTTGGGCAGAACTTCATTCGACTTCTCGCTGACCATCCGTGGTTCGATCTCGTGGAAGTCGCGGCGTCGGAGCGCTCGGCTGGCAGGAAATACGGCGAAGCGACTCGCTGGCTCGAAGGCCCGCCACCGCCGTCTTCGATTCAGAACCGCCGCGTCATTGCCTGCGACCCGGGCGTGGTCAGCGCGCCAATCGTATTCTCGGCGCTCGACGCTGTCGTCGCCGGCGAAGTCGAGATGGCATTTGCCAAAGCAGGGAAGTTTGTTCTCAGCAACGCCAAGAATTTCCGGATGGAGCCCGACGTGCCGCTCGTCATCCCTGAGGTGAACGGGGATCATCTCGCTCTCATCGAGTGCCAGCGGAAGCGGCGTGGATGGGACGGTGCCATTGTGACGAACGCCAATTGTTCGGCGACCGTCGCGGCAGTCGCGCTCGCGCCGCTTCATAAGAGATACGGAATCAAGCAGTTATTTCTCACGACGATGCAGGCCGTTTCCGGCGCCGGTTATCCGGGCGTACCGTCGCTCGACATTCTTGGAAACGTCATCCCGTACATCGCGGATGAGGAGCCGAAGCTCGAACGTGAGATGCTCAAGCTCCTTGGCACGTTTGCCGACGGTGAAGTGACTAGCGCAGGATTCAAAGTGAGTGCGCATACGAACCGTGTGCCGGTGGAACATGGCCACACTATTTGTATGACCATCGGATTCGAGGATGCACCAAGTCCCGACCAGGCGATCGAGACGATGAGGTCCTGGGAAGGACTTCCGTCGACCGCGGGATTGCCGACGAGACCGAAGCATCCGCTCGTCGTCACAGACGCGCCGGACCGGCCTCAGGCGAAGCGGGATGTCAACGCCGGGAACGGCATGACGGTGACGGTTGGGCGCGTACGCCGCGACGCTGTGCTGGATCTCAGAATGGTCGCGCTTGGTCACAACACAGTTCGTGGCGCGGCGGGTGGATCCGTGCTCAACGCGGAGCTGCTCGCTACCACTGGCGATTTCGACTCCGCGTGATCGTCGTAAAGTTCGGCGGGACCTCAGTGGGTGACGCCGAGGCAATCGAGAGAACAGCCGCGATTGTGAAGGGCCGGCTCACTCGGCAGCCGGCGGTGGTCGTGTCAGCGCTTGGTGGCGCGACGAATTCCTTGTTGGCGATCGGAGAGCAATCGGCGAAAGGCCATCTCATCGGCGCCCTGCGCGGAGTTGAAACTCTTCGCGACCGGCATTTCCAGCAATGCGAAAAGCTTCTCGGCACTTCGGCGGAAGCTTCCGAAGTCGCTGCGGAAATGAGCGCGACGTTCGACGAGCTGGCGAGCCTGGCCGAGGCGCTGTCGGTGCTCGGCCACGCGACTCCGCGCAGCTTTGACGCGATCGCCGCGTTCGGTGAGCAGCTGTCATCGCATTTGGTGGCTGCCTTCTTCAAGCTTCGCGGGATTCCCTCCGAGCACATCGATGCCCGCGATGTATTCGTGACGGACGACAGCTTCATGAGCGCGGAGCCGCAAGTGGATGCAATCGCTGAGGCCGCGCGCGATCTGGTGCAGCCGCTCATCCAGGAAGGAAAGGTTCCGGTGATGGGCGGGTTCATCGGTCGCACCGCCAGCGGAATTACTACTACACTGGGGCGAGGCGGCTCGGATTATTCCGCGTCGTTGCTGGGAGCGGCTCTTCATGCGGACGCGATCGAGATCTGGACCGATGTCGACGGAATGCTGACCGCCGATCCCAGAGTCGTGAAGGGCTCGCAACTCATCGAAGAGATTCGGTTTGACGAAGCGTCGGAGCTCGCATCGTTCGGAGCAAAGGTGTTGCATCCGAATACCATCGCCCCGGCGGTGAGGCTTGGCATTCCGGTGTTCATCTACAACTCGCGTAACCCTGGTGGAACGGGTACGCGCATCACGTTCGACGCGCCGCGACGCGCGGTCAGCGCGATTGCCGGCAAGGGCGGAATCAGCCTGGTGAAAGTGGGAGCAGCGAAAATGCTGTTCGCGCGGGGTTTTCTGCGGCGCGTGTTCGAGATTTTCGAGAACAACGGAATTTCGGTGGACGTCGTGGCGACATCCGAGGTTTCCGTTTCGGTCACGGTGGATGATTCGTCGGGGCTCGAATCGCTGGTAGTGGATCTGTCGGCCCTCGGTGATGTCTCGGTCGAGCGGGACCGCGCTATCGTCGCGGTAGTCGGCGCGGCGATAAGTGAGGACAGCGCCGCCATGGGCCGCGCGATTGGCGCGTTGGACGGAATCAAAGTGCACATGATGTCGCTCAGCGCGACCGGGATAAATCTCACCGTCATCGTCGATGGTGATCAGCTTAATGTCGCCATGGAGCGCCTGCACGACGCCTTTTTTCATAGACCGAAGGCATGAGCAATCACAGCGTGGCGATCATCGGGGACGGCAAGATGGGCCAGGCGATTCGACAGCTCGCCGTCGAGCACGGCTGGCGGGTGACTGCCGTAGTCGGAGAGCGCGAAAGTGCGGAAGGCGTCGGGATCAGCCGGCTTTCGTTGGGAGAACCTGACGTGGCGGTGGAATTCACACAGCCGAGCGCTTCCGTAGCAAACGTCACTGCCTGCCTTCGAGAGAGGGTGCCGGTCGTGGTCGGAACGACAGGTTGGTACGACTCTCTGCCTGAAGTGACACGCATCGCCACAGAAACGGGAACCGGCTTGCTTTGGTCGCCCAATTTCTCCCTTGGCGTGAACGTTCTCATCGAGCTCGCGCGTTACGCCGGGAAGCTGATGAGCACGCTCGAGGATTTCGACGCGCACATCGTCGAGACCCACCATTCGCGGAAAAAGGACGCGCCATCCGGAACGGCCATCGCAATTGGCAAGGCAGCGAGTGATCAGTTGGACCGTCCTGTTCCAACCACGAGTGTACGCACTGGATCGGTGCCGGGAACCCACGAGCTGATTTTTGACGGATCCTTTGAGCAGTTGTCGCTGACACATGTGGCTCGCGACCGCAGGGTGTTTGCCGAGGGTGCGCTGAAAGCGGCAGATTGGCTGGTGGGTCGTAAAGGCGTGTTCACCATGCGGGACGTTTTGGAGCTGCCCGCCAGGAGCTAATGCATCTTGAAACCGGCGGTTCGTTGTCTCGTAGGAATGACATGATCAACTACCGCGTTATTGTGTCACTCGCCGTCGCCGCGCTTGTGGCAGGCGCCTGCCGGAGCTCTGGAAACGATCCTATCCCTGCGGGCTTGCCTGGTTCCTACGTGTACGCAGGTAAGGGATCGACTTTCAAGAAGCAGTGGGAGTTCTCCGCGCGGCTCGACCTGACGCCGGATCACCGTTACGCGCTCACGCTCGACAAGGCCTTTGACGGGAACGCGGATCGGACCGAAACCGATGTCGGGACTTACACAGTCTCGGGCGATCACATTCAGCTCCGCGAGGAGCGGAGCGTCCAAGGCAAGTCCCAGGACATGCACAAGCTTCAGATCAAGGCGGATTCGCTGATCGCGGAAGTAGGGTGGACGGCGGAGTTGTTCATCAAGGGCATGGGAGCTCCTAACGTCGTATTCGTGAAGCGACGCGGATAGGCAAGGCTCGCTCTTGGCAGCGAGAGCCACATACATTTAGGCATGACCTCGCAGCGACTCGCTGGCTGTGGAACCGCGCTAGTCACCCCGTTCACCAAATCGGGCGAAATCGATGAGCAGTCGCTCAGGGCATTCGTAGACTGGCAGATCTCGAGCGGCGTCCAATTCGTCGTCCCGTGTGGCTCGACGGGCGAAGCCGCCACCATGACCGTTCAGGAACACCGTCGAGTGGTGGAGATAACTGTCGAGCAGACGGCGGGGCGGGTTCCAGTCGTCGCCGGCGCGGCGTCCAACGACACGAAAAAAGCAATCGCCCTTTCGCGCGAGATGGAATCGGCCGGAGCGACCCATCTGCTGCACGCGTCGCCGATGTACAACAAGCCGCCGCAGCGCGGAATCGTGGCGCATTTCCGGGCGATTGCCGATGCGGTGAAAACGCCAATCGTTGTCTACAACGTGCCCGGGCGAACCGCGAGCAACATCGAAGCGGCGACGACTCTGGAGCTGGCGGAACACCAGAACATCGTTGCAGTGAAAGAAGCGTCGGGTAATGTGGCTCAGATCAGCGAGATCATACGCCATCGTCCCGCCCGCTTCGCAGTTCTCTCCGGCGATGACCCACTGACGCTGCAGGTGATGGCCGATGGCGGCGACGGCGTGATTTCAGTCACATCCAACGTGGCACCGAAGCTCGTCGCACAACTTACAGAGCTGGCCGCAGCGGGCGACTTTGCGGCGGCGCGCGATGTCCATCATCAGCTCGCGGAGTGGACGGCCGCCGCCTTCATCGAGCCAAATCCGATTCCCGCCAAGGCGGGTCTCGCGATGATGGGAAAAATGTCGAACGTGCTGCGGCTACCGCTCGTTCCACTCGCCGACAGGTTCGAGGCGACAGTTCGTGCGGCGCTCGTTTCAGTGGGAGCGCTCACTGCGTGAGCGCTCCCGACGTTCGCGATCTCGAGAAAAGAATTGAATCGCTGGCCGCTACGCCATCGGGGTCGCCGCTCCCCGAGGAAGCGCGGTCGGCCGTAAGACATCTTCTCGACGCGCTCGAATCAGGAACTGTTCGAGCAGCGAGCAAGGACCAGACGTCCGGTGAGTGGCGCGCCGTTTCCTGGGTCAAGCGCGGGATCCTGCTCGGGTTTAGGGCCGGAGAAATCGTCGACATGTCGGTGGGGGACGGTGGTGCCGACGTGGTCTTCTCATTCTTCGACAAGGACACTTATCCGCCGCGCCGGCTAACGCGCGCCGACGGAATTCGCGTCGTCCCCGGCGGATCCAGCATCCGCCGCGGGGCATATCTGGCCAGCGGTGTCGTCTGCATGCCTCCGATGTACATCAACGTCGGCGCGCACGTCGGAGCCGGCACCATGATCGACTCACACGCGCTTGTCGGTTCCTGCGCTCAGGTTGGTGAGCGCGTGCATCTGAGCGCCGCGGCGCAGCTGGGTGGGGTGCTCGAACCCGTCAACGCTTCCCCAGTCGTGATCGAAGACGACGTCGTGATCGGGGGAAACTGCGGCGTGTACGAGGGAACCGTCGTGCGCAAAGGCGCGGTGATCGGCGCCGGAGTGATCCTTACACGGGGCACGCCCGTATACGATCTGGAACGGGAGACCATCCATCGCGCTGAAGCGGGAAATAGTCTGGTCATCCCAGAGAACGCCGTTGTCGTTCCCGGTGCGCGAGCAGTGAAAGGCGATTGGGGTCAGAACCAGGGCATTTCTCTTCAGACGCCCGTGATCGTCAAATACCGCGACGAAAAAACCGACGCGGCTACCGCGCTCGAGTCTTGGCTCCGCTAAAGGTGTCGGGCACGATTCGCGTGCCCGGTGACAAGTCCATCTCTCACCGCTCGCTGATTCTGTCGGCGTTGGCAGACGGAGAGTCCGTCGTTCGTGGGATTCTCGATTCAGAGGATGTCCGGTCCACCGCCGGAGTTCTCGCCGCCCTTGGCGCTGAGATCCCGACTTTCTCCGCGACAATGCGCGTGCGCGGGAACGGCCTCCGTTCGCTTCGTCCATCGCGAAAACCGCTCGACTGCGGCAACAGCGGGACCACTACCCGGCTCCTGGCAGGCGTGGTTGCGGCGCATCCCTTCTCCTCGACTTTCATCGGCGATGCCAGCCTGAGTCGTCGTCCGATGAAACGAATCGCCGAGCCTCTGACTTACATGGGCGCGCGTTTCGAGTTCGAACGCGGAGACGGATTGCCGATGACGATCCATGGCGTCGATCTTCGCAGTGTCGACTGGGATACGCATGCCGCGAGCGCCCAGGTAAAGAGTGCTATTCTGCTCGCGGGGCTGGTTTCCGGAGTGGAAGTTCGTGTGACCGAGAAGGCCCCGTCGCGGGATCATACCGAGCGGATGCTGCGCGCGATGGGCGTCGACGTGGAGAACGATAAGAATCAGATTTGCCTGCGGCCCGCACGGCACCTCACGCCAATCGAGATCGCGGTTCCCGCCGATCCATCTTCAGCCGCTTTTTTTGTGGCCCTCGCGTCCCTCGCATCGAGTGGGGAACTCCGTCTGACAGACGTGTGTCTCAATCCAACCCGTATCGGATTCATCGAGGCCATGCGGCGCATGGGCGCCTCGATAGTCGCTGACCAGATCGTCTCGAGCGTGGGTGACGAAGTCGGCGATTTGCGCATCGAGCCCGCCCGCCTGACGGCAACGCGTATCACTGCAGAGCAGGTACCGGCGCTGATCGATGAACTGCCACTGCTCGCGTGTGTTGCCGCTGCCGCCGGGGTGGAGCTGGAGATATCCGGCGCCGCGGAACTCCGTGTGAAGGAGAGCGATCGCATCAACGCCGTTGTTCAGAACCTGCGCGCCGTCGGCGCAACCGCGGAAGAGCTGCCGGACGGTCTTCGCGTCACACCCGGCAAGAGGGATCTGGCGGGCTCGATTGATGCGCGCGGTGACCACCGCATCGCGATGGCGTTCGGCGTGCTGTCCGCCGCTACTGGCAACCGAATCACGGTGCTGGATCCGGATTGCGTCGCTGTGTCTTACCCCGGCTTCTGGGACGATCTGAGACGAGTGGCCGCGGCGTGAGACAGACATCGGTAATCGCGATCGACGGGCCGGCCGCCTCCGGGAAATCGTCGACCGCACAGATGGTGGCGGAGAAACTCGACTACCTGCATGTCGACTCCGGTTCGCTGTACCGCGCGGCAACGGCCGCAATGCTTCGCCTCGACAGAAACGCGTCGACATGGACGGAGAACGGAGTCCTGAACGCGGCGAAGGCCGTCGAACTGCGAGCAGCCCGAACCTCCTTCTATCCTGTTCTCGGGGACCGCGCCATTGAGGACGAGATTCGCGGCTCCGATGTGACGCGGAACGTTTCGCGCGTGGCGCAGATGCCGCGCGTGCGGGAGTGGGTGAACGCCCGCGTGCGTGAAGCCGCGGCCACGAAGAACGTAGTCGTCGACGGTCGCGACATGGGGACAGTGGTCTTTCCGGACGCCGACCTAAAAATTTTTCTGGTCGCTGACTCTCGCGAGCGAGCCGCGCGGCGACTCCGGCAACGGGGCACGCCGACATCGGAACAAATGTTGGATGACGAGACTATACGCATCAACGAGCGGGATGCCCGGGACGCGCGCCAGACAGTTCCAGCGGCTGACGCTGTCATCATTGACACGACGACCTTATCCCAGCCGGAGCAAGTGGAACAGATTGTGACTCTATGGAGACAACGCACCGGCTGAATCGGCTTGGTGCCTACCGCGTTCCGACTCGGAACAATGGGAGGGTTGATGCGTCGTTTCACCGATCGAGCAGGGCTTGATTGGAGCGCTTTCGAAAGTACGCGTCCCGGCGGTCTCCCCGACCGCAGGATCAAACCGGCCAGCGTGACCGTGTCCTTCAAATGCGACGACGGAAGTGAGATGGCCATGGATCTCCCGGTCGGCGCGCTCGAGGGACTCAGCGACGAAGAGCTGATCCTCCTTCTCACCAAGGGCATCAAATAGTCGACAGGCGCTCCCGCGCCAAAGGAACTGTTGACGTTGCCTCACTAAGGGGAATCGCCTACATTTAAAGGCTTGATTCGAACGTACTCAACCCTTTAACCGGCAACATGATAGACTCCCCGACCCAAACAACCCAAACCGGCAACACACTGACAGCGCGCGAGAAGCGCGATCTGCAGAAGGC
>Ga0136846_1215865_pt1 | contig 35210 bp, 40 predicted proteins | sample HopSoiMetagenom2_FD_96841 | JGI IMG/M metagenome (GOLD analysis project Ga0136846, IMG submission 96841) | Grasslands soil microbial communities from Hopland, California, USA - 2 Assembly 2016 (version 4) | ecosystem: Environmental > Terrestrial > Soil > Grasslands | place: USA: Hopland...
CCGGTGCTCGACGAAGACACCGAGCCCGGCTTCCACCACACCGTGTATCTGGTCGGCGATGGGCAGTTGTTCGGGCTGCACCAGCACACGACGCCCGCGCCAGAGGGCGACTTCAGCGAGTTCCGGATCGGGGTCGATCACGTCTCTTCGGTGTCGCGGAGCGCGGCGACCTCGAGAAGTGGGCGAGCCGGTTCGATGAGCTCGGCATCGAGCACGGAGAGATCAAGGACGCGAGCTACGGCTCGGGCTTGAGCTTCCGCGACCCCGACGGGATCGCATTGGAGCTCTTCTGCCCGCCGGCGGCCTGAACCGCAGCGAACAACGCGGTCCAGTCGAAGACGTCGAGCTCCGTCGCACGCGCGTTCAGGGGAAGGGCTCGATCATGCAGACACGCACGAACGACGCGAGGAGGAAGGGTGGCGGCGAGCGACCGTTCCACTGGAAGGTTCGCCTTCCTGAAGGCGCGCGCGACCAGCGCTCGGTACGCCGGGCGCTGGTCCGGGCTCACGAGCGGCCCATCGCGCCGTCGTATCGCGAGGAAGCCGGCGTCGACGGACGGCCGGGGTTCGAACGCCGAGGCCTGAAGGTGCCGCACGAGCCGGAAGTCCCACCACGGCTGCCAGCCGAGTGAGACGAGGGTGCTCGGCCGGGTCGCCGCTCGCTTGCGCGCGACGTTCCACTCGACGAGCACGTCCACGGCCGTGAGCGGCACGTCCGGGTCGTCGAGGAGTCGCCGCAGGACCGCGGTCGTCACGCCGAACGGCACGTTGCCGACGACACGGAACGGCGAGGTCGGCAAGGCGATCTGCAGGATGTCGCCGGTGACGACCTCGACGGTCGTTCGGGGACCGAAGCGAGCGTGGAGCCGCCGCGCGAACCGGTCGTCCAGCTCGACCGCGATGACGTGATCCGAGCACCGCGATAGGGGAGCGGTCAGCCGCCCGAGGCCCGCCCCGATCTCGAGTACGACCTCGCCCAGGCCGATGCCGGCCTGTTCGACGAGCTCCGCGGCGATCGAGTCGCTACGAAGGAGATGCTGTCCGCGAGCGGTGCCCCCGCTCGCACGCCGGCGCGCGTTCGGCGCGCGCACGGACCCTCACCGTGATGATGCTCATGCCGTCCTCCTGATGACCCCGACCCTACACGGCTCCTTCGCCGCCCTCACAGGTGATCCGGTTCGACTGGTGCTGCGAAGCGGCGTCGATGGCGGCGGTCGCTGGGGTGGAGAATCTCTTCGGTGACGCGGTCAGCCGGCAAGCGCTCGCCCGGATGCAGACGACGATGAACGGATCGCCGGCCTCCAGGGGTCGGCGTTCTTCTTCGACGCCGTCGCGGCCGCCAAGGCTCGATCGGTCGCCCGAGCCCGGAAGTCTGCCGGCGATGCTGTCGGATCCGGCCCGAGCGCTTCGTCTCACTGAGCGGATGGTCCGGAACAGGCCGGGCCACGCGAAGGGAGGCACGGGATGGCGAAGTACCTCTTGCTCTACGCCGGCGGCAGCATGCCCGAGACGGACGAGCAGCGTGACGCCGTCATGAAGGCGTGGGACGGCTGGTTCCACCAGCTCGGCAAGGGCCTCGTGGACGGCGGCAATCCGTTCTCGCAGTCCAAGAAGGTGTCGGCCGACGGCTCGATCGCGAACGGCACGAGCGACGCGAGCGGCTACTCGATCATCGAGGCCGATTCGCTCGACGCGGCCACTGACCTGGCGAAGGGCTGCCCGGTCCTGCAGGGCGGCGCCTCGGTGTCGGTGTTCGAGACGTTCGAGGTGATGTAGCGCGACGGGCGCGTTCGCGGGCGGTGCTCACCCCGCGGACGCGCCCAGCCGTGCCGCAACACGGTCGGCGACGATGTTCGCGTCCTCACCGGCGCCCCACAGCGTCGAAGACTTGCGCTTGCGCAGGAAGTGCACGCCCATGAAGTACAGCCCGTCCACGACGTCGCTCTGGCCGTCGCTCTGGATCGGGAACCCCATGTCGTCGAACGCGTCGCGCCACGGGACCCAGGCGCCGTAGTTCGGGCGGAAGCCGCCGGTGGACAGCACGGTCCTGAAACGGTCCGCGGGGATACTCGTCGCCGGATCGCAGACGAACGGCTCGAGCGTCGGAAGCTCGACGTCGAGGCCGCGCTCGGCGATCAGCTTCCCGATCGCTCCCATCATCATGTCGAACCGTTCGTCGCCCCACGCGACGCTCGCGGCGAGATCGTCGGCGAACCGGATCTGGCCGCCGTCCACTCCTTCGAAACGGCCGACCAACTCGACGCCCGACGCGTGCAACGTGCGGTAGCCGAGGTCGTGCCCGCCGCCGTGTCCGGTCGCGATCGGGTTCGCGCCGAGACGCGCGCGGGGACCGCCGGCCATGTCGAGCGTCTGGTCATGGAAGCCGATCTCGGCGAGCCACCACAACGAGTCGTGTCCGCCGAATCGGCGAACCACGGTCGGTGACTTGCCACAAGCGAGGACGACGTCGCGGCCGGCGTCGTGGAGCTCTTCCGCGAGCTGGGCGCCCGTCTGGCCGCTGCCGATGATCAGCACGCCGCCGTCCGGGAGCTCTGCGGGGGACCGGTAGGCGCCGACGTGGCGGACCTCGAGCACGTCCGCGAGCGCCACGAGCGCGGCCGGGGCGTGCGGGCGCTGGAACGCGCCGGTCGCCGCGATCATCACCTTCGCCGCGATCGGTCCGTCCGACGTCTGCAGCACGAAGCCCTCGTCTTGTTTCGCGATGCCCGTGACCTCGACCCCGGTGCGGACGGGCGCACCGTCCGCGTACCGCTCGAGGAACGCGACGATCTCGTCTCGCGGCAGGAAGCCCTCGGGATCGTCGCCGTCATAGCCCTGATCGGTGAGATCCATGAGGAAGTTGGGCGTGACGAGACAGAAGCTTTCCCAGCGGCTCCGCCATGCCGCGGCGACCAGGTCACGCTCGAGCACCTCGTGCTCGATCCCACGGTTGGTCAGCGCCCGGCTCATCGAGAGCCCTGCGTGCCCCGCTCCGACGATCACCGCGTCTGTCGATCGCATCGGCGTCAGCTCCTTACTCGTTCTCCATCCGGGTCGAACAGTGTGGTCTCGGCGATCCGGCCGTGGAAGGTCCGGTCGAAGTATCGAACGTCCACCTCGGTGCCGATCGCGGCGTCACGCGGCAGCCACGCGTAGGCGATGCTCTTCTCAACGGTGGCACCCCATCCGGCGCTGGTCACGAACCCGACCGTCTCGCCGTCGACCTCGACGGGCTCGGCCCCCATCGCGACCTGCTCGTCGTCGAGCACGATCGTTCGCAGGGTCCGCGTCGCCGGTGGCCGTTGCGCGAGCGCGTCGGCACCGATGAAGTCGCGGTCGTCGCGCCGGACGGTGAAGCCGAGGCCGGCATCGTCGGGCGCGTCGCCCCGCGTCATGTCCGAGCCCCAGGCGCGGTAGCCCTTCTCGAGACGGAGGGTGCCGAGCGCGGCGCGGCCGGCGGCGACCATGCCGTGCGCGGTCCCGGCCGACCAGAGGGCGTCCCACAGCCGCGGGCCGTCGGACGCCGTGCACGAGAGCTCCCACCCGAGCTCGCCGGCGTAGGAGATCCGCACCGCGTCGACCTGTGTGCCGGCGACCGCGAACGTCCGCGCGGTCAAGTAGGGGAACGCGTCGTTCGACAGGTCGGCGTCGACGATCGGCTGGAGGATGGCGCGTGCCGACGGTCCCCACACCGCCACGCATCCGCGTTCGTCGGCGAGCGGCGTGAGCGCAACGTCGGCAGGCGCATGACGGCGCAGCCATGGGAGATCACGTGGTGAATTGCCCGCGACGACGAACCGATCTTCGTCGAAACGCGCGACCGTCACGTCGGAGACGATCCCGCCGTGCTCGTCCAGCATCACCGAGTAGGTGACCGAGCCGGCCGGCCGGTCGACGCGCCCGGCGACCACCGTCCGAAGGAACGCGGCCGCTCCGGCGCCGCGAACCTCGATCCTGGTCAGCGGCGTCAAGTCGAACAGCCCCGCCCGCTCGCGGACCGATCGGTGCTCCGCGACCGAGATCGGGGACCAGTGCCGCGCCGACCACGCATCGCGCTTCGGCACGCCGTTGGCCAGGCGCGCGTTCGCCTCGTACCACTGCGGCCGCTCCCACGTCGCGACATCGACGAACGCCGCGTCGAGGACGCGTTCGCGCTCGGCGAACGGGCTGAATCGCACCCCGCGCGCCGACGCGTGCGGCTCGACCGGGTGGTGCGCGAGATAGACGTCGGTGTACTGATCGGACGAGCGTGCCTCGACGAACGACGGCTCGAGCTCTCGTTCGTCGAAGCGCCCGAGGTCGGCCGGAGTGACGTCGATCGCGGGCTCGCGGTCGCACAGCAGGTCGGCGACGATCTGCGCCACGCCGACCGAGTGCGTCACCCAGACCGACTCGGCGACCCAGAAGCCGCGCAGCCCGGGATGCTCGCCGATCAAGGGATAGCCGTCGGGCGTGAAGCCGAACACCCCGTTGAACCGGCGCTCGAACCGCGAACCGCGGAGGGCGGGCATGAACCGACACGTCAACTCCCACGCCTCGGCGAAATCCTCCGGGGTAAACGCGAACGCGAGGCTCTGGCGCTCGTTCCGCGCGTGCACGTCCAGCGCTGCCGATGGGACGGGCAGCACGCGGTGGTGGAACGAGCCGACGCCAACACGGTCGCCGTGGTCGCGGAGATAGATGCCGATGTCGTGATGCCGGATGATCGGCCGCGTCGCCTCGCGATCGGCACCGTCCGCAAGCTCGGCGATCGGCGAGGTCACGGCGTATTGGTGCTCGGTTGGCAGCATCGGCAGCGTCAGGCCGACGGTCTCGGCGATCGCCGGCCCCCACACGCCGGCGCAGCACACCACCACGTCGGCGTCGATCGTCTCGCCGGTCGTCGTGCGCACCCCACGCACGGCGCCGCGGTCGGTGATGATCTCGGAGACCGCCGTCTCGCCGACGAAGCGCGCGCCGCCTTCGGCGGCGCGCGCCGCCTGCGCCTCCACGGCTCGCAGCGCAGCTGCGAGCCCTTCCCCGTCGGTGGCGTACGCGCCGAGCAGGCCGTCGCGCTCGATCGTCGGCCACGCCGCGATCGCTTCGTCGGGCCCGATCATCCGGCCCCGCCACCCGAACGCCCGCGCGGCGCCCCACCGGCGCCACAGCTCGGCGAGCCGTTCTTCGGAGTACGCGACCTCGAGCGTGCCGACCGGCAGCAGCGCGGGGCCGCCGGTCGTCGCCAGGCTCGCGTACTTTCGGACCGTCGCGTCGGCGGTCTCGGTCATGAACCGCGACGTGCTCGTCCGGCTGATCAAGCCGGGCGCGTGCGACGACGAGCCACCCGTCGCGAACAGCGGCCCCTTGTCGACGACCGTCACGTCGGGCTCGCCGCGGAGCACGAGTTCGTCCGCGAGCGCGGCGCCAACCACTCCGGCGCCGATGATCACGAAGCGCCGGTGCATCATCCGCTCACCCGTCCGGGGGTTCCAGGATGGCTCGTGCGATGCCGCGGGCCTCGTCCAGCCGCTCGCGGTCCACGAACACGTTGGCGTCACGTTCCAGGAAGGTGAGCAACCCGCTGCTCGGCGCCTTCACCCACCAGACGATGCCGGCCGCCTCGAGCGCCTCGCCGATCTCGTCCGCGTGCTCGGGCGTGCACGCACACAGGTGAACCGTCTTGACCCCGACAGGGACGTCCCAGATCCGACGCACCCGCCGACCCTACCCCTCGGTCGCACCAACGGCTTCGAGACGCCGGCGGCGCTACGCCTTGATCCGCTCGCGCCTCGGGTCGTACATCGGCTCGAGCGACACGGTGATGGGATAGCGCGTGCCGACGATGTCGGCCTCCCACGATCCGGTCAGCAGGAAGTCGTCGGGGATGTCTTCTTCGCGCTCGATCATCGCGAGGCCGACCGAGCCGCCGAGCGTGTGGCCGTACGCGCCGTTCCGCACCTCGCCCGCGTGTTCGCCGTCGCGGTAGAGCTGCTCGTCGCCGTAGAGGAGCGGCTCCTGGTCGCCGACCAGCACCTGCACCATACGCGCGGTCCGGACGCCGGAGTCTCGCTCCTTGACCATCGCCTCCTTGCCGATGAACCCGCTCGGCTTGTCCCACGCGATCGTGAAGTCGATCCCCGCCTCGAGCAACGTGTCGCCGTTGTCGATGTCGATGGCGTAGTCGCGATACGCCTTCTCGAGGCGAAGCGAGTTCAACGCGAGCAGCCCGGCGTGCCGGATCGCGAGATCTTTGCCCGCCTCGACGAGCGAGTCGTAGACGGTGACCGCCTGGTCGCTCGGCACGTGCAGCTCCCAGCCGAGCTCGCCCAGATAGGTCACGCGGATCGCGTAGGCGAGGCCCATCCCGACCTCGATGTCCTTGGCGCGCATGTACGGGAAGGCCTCGTTCGACAGGTCCGCGGTCGTGAGGCGCGAGAGCAGCTCGCGTGACTTCGGTCCCTGCACGGTGAGCAGCATCCGCGAGCTGGTCATGTCGGTTACGACGACGACCTCACCCTCGGCGCGCTTTCGCTCGAGCCATCCGATCATCCGCCGGTGGATCACGTCGGCGCCGATCACGAGGAACGTGTCCTCGGCGGTGCGGGTGACCGTGAGGTCCGTCCAGATCTTGCCGTTCGGCGTGCACCAGTGGGTGTACGTGATCTTGCCGACCGGAACGTCGAGCTCGCTGACGCTCACGCGGTTCAGCAGCGCGAGCGCGTCGGGACCCTGCACCTTGAGCGTCGCCATGAACGACATGTCCATGATGCCGACCGCCTCGCGCACCGCTCGATGCTCTTGGGCCGACGCGTCGAACGACTGATCGCGGAGCCAGCCTTGCGGCCGCTCGAGCGAGACACCGTGGCCTGCGAACCACTCGGGCACCTCGTAGCCCGTCAGCACGATGAAGTCGGCGCCGGCATCCGTGAGCCGGTCGTGGATCGGCGAGCGGCGGGCGCCACGAGCGGTCCACGGCCGATACGAGGGGAAGGCGGCGTCGCCGAACAGCGAGCCGAGCAGCTCGACGGTCTTTTCCTCACGGAAGGCCCGCGTGGCCATGAACGGCATCAGGCGGTCCGGGGAGATGCCGGTGACCTCGAGCGGCGGCTCGCCGTCGACGATCCATTGCGCGATCAACGATCCGGCCCCGCCCGACAGCAGGATGCCGAGCGAGTTGAGACCGCATGCGGCGAAGAACCCGCGGAGCTCCGGCACCTCGCCGAGCAGCGGGCCGTTGTCGAACGTGAAGCTCTCCGGTCCGCAGAAGAACTGCCGGATGCCCGCGTCGTGCAGCGACGGGAACCGGTCCATCGCGTCGGACAGGAACCCCGCCATCCGATCCCAGTCCGGCGGCAGCACCGCGAACCCGAGGTCCTGCGGGATGGTGTCGAGCGACCAGGGCGCGGCCTTCGGCTCGAACAAGCCGACGAGCACGCCGCCGCCCTCTTCGCGGTAGTAGCCGTAGCGGTCCGGGTCCTCGACGACGGGCAGGTCGGGATGCGCCCAGTCGACCTCGTCGGTCAGCAGGTAGTAGTGCTCGGCCGCCTGCAGCGGAAGCGAGACACCGGCGAGCTCGCCGAGCTGCCTTCCCCACATCCCGGCGGCGACCACCACCGTTTCGGTCTCGATCGGGCCGTGGTCGGTCTCGACGCCGGTCACCGCTCCGTTCGCGGTCGTGAACCCCGTGACGGTCACGCCCTCGACGATCCTTGCCCCGGCGGCACGCGCGCCCTTGGCGTACGCCTGTGCGACGTCGGCCGGGTTCGCGCGGCCCTCGTCCGGCACCCACGCCGCGGCGAGGATGTCGTCGACCCTGGCCGACGGCCAATGCCGCTGGACCTCGTCGGGGCCGACCATCTCAACCGGGATACCGTGGGCCTTCGCGAAGATCGACTCCCGCGTGACGGTCTCGAGCCGCTGCGGCGTGCACGCGAGGTGCAGGTGCCCGATCGTGCGGAACCCCGTGTCTTGACCGGTTTCCTCGGTGAGCTCCGGCAGGAGCTCCGTGGTGTAGCGCGACATCCACTGGTAGGTCTCCGTCGGCATGCCGGCGCTCGTGATCAGCCCGGCGGCGTGCCACGTGGTGCCGGCCGTGAGCTCTTTGCGTTCGAGGAGCACGACGTCGGTCACTCCGAGCTGGGTGAGGTGGTAGGCCGTGCTGGTGCCGATCGCGCCGCCGCCGATCACGACGACCTGGGCGCGGGCGGGGAGTGCGGTGTCGGACACGATGCCTCCTGTGGAGCGCTCCGGGCGAAGCGCCGGCACAGCCTAGCGGTCCGCCAGACGGCCCAGATAGCGTGCGCGATACGTTCCGTCGGGATCGAACCGGCGTGCCTGTCGCTCCAGGTTCAACGCCATGCCGCGTCGCGGGTTCGCGCCGGTGCCGGCGACCCATTGCCAGTTCCCGATGTTGCTGGCGGGGTCGCCGTCGACGAGATGCCGGTCGAAGTGCGCGGCACCGAGACGCCAATCGAGCTCGAGCGTGCGGGTCAGGTACGAGGCCGCGATGAGGCGCCCGCGGTCCGGCATCCATCCCTGTTCGAGGAGCTGGTGCATCGCCGCGTCGACGACGTCGACGCCGGTCGCACCGCGCGCCCATCGGTCGAACGCCGCCGGATCGTCGCGCCATCGCGGCGCGCGGTGGGGGCGGAGATCCTCGAGTGTTCTCCGAGGGTCGGCCGCGACGAGCTGACGGAAGAAGTCGCGCGCCATGCGAGCTGCCGAACGAACGCGTCGCCATCGCGCTCCGATGCCAGCGTCGCGAGCTCGAGCGGCGAGATGCATCCGAAGCGGAGGTAGGGCGACAGGTGTGACGTCGCGTCGAGACCAGCCGGTCCCGTTGTTCGGCGTATCGGTCGAGGCCGCGACGAACGGCGACGAGCATCGCGCGTCCGGCGACCTCACCGCCGAGGGGCAGCGTCGACGGCGTCGGCCGGATCGCTGCGGGCAACCGCCCGGTTTGCGACGTGATCGACTCGATGCGGCGTGGTGCGCGGACGGCCGCCCTCGCCGAAGCGCTCGACCAGGCTCGGAGATACGGCGTGAAGACGCTTTGCGCATCCATGCCGGCCGGCGCGACGTCGCCGGGCGCGACCACCTCGTTGCCCGGAAACTCGCGCACCGGGATGCCGGAGGCTTGAAGCGCCTGGAGCCGGCGTGCCGCTACGCCGGTCACGTCCGACGTCACGTGGATCGCATCGCACCGATGCCGCCGTGCGAGCTCGATCGCAACGTCGGCGGGATCGCCTCGGCGGATCACGAGTGGCGCGCCACGCGACGAGAGCGAGGCACGCAGTTCGTGCAACGCGCCGATCAGGAACGACGACCGGTTCGGCGATCGGTTCAGCAGCCGCTGGTCCAGGACGAACAGCGGAAGGACCCCTCCGGCGCTCGCGGCCGCCGCGAGGGCGGGATGATCGTGGACCCGCAGGTCTCGAGTGAACAGAACGAGCGTGCGCATGCGCCGGGATGACGGACGGCGCGACGGGCCGTGCAGCGAGGCCCGTCGCGCCGTGACGTCAGTTGGTGCAGCCGTGCGCCGCGAGGATCGCGCCGTCCGCGAAGGCGGCCGCCCCACCGGCGTAGTTGCTGTGGACGGCCGTGCCGGTCGATTTCGCTCCGGAGATGAGCTGGCCGAACGTCGCGCCGCACGCGGCCTTGATGTCCCTGCCCGGTGCGGCCGACGCGGTGCCCATGATGCCCAGACTTCCCGCGACGACCATCAGGGCGATCAGCGTTCGCTTCATACCGTCCCCTCCTCGTTGGTCACGCGATCGCGTGGGCGCGCTGGTCCTGCCGGCTTCCGAGCAGCGTGGTCGCCCGTGCGGCGACCCACACTCCGGATAGCCCAACGAGCCCGTACACCACTCGCGAGGCCGCATTCGTTTCGCCGAACTCCATGCCGAAGATCTTCGCGACCAGGTCGAACTCGGCGAGTGCCACGAGGCCCCAGTTCAGGGCTCCGACGATCACCAAGATCAACGCCGCGACGTCAAGCTTCCGCATCGTCCTTCCTCCCTTCTGTCGAGGTTCTGTCTAGGTGACGATACGAAGCGAGGCCAAGGTTTGTCAAGGGTCTGTGTAGGCATTTGCCGAGAGATGGTCTAAGGTGCGGGGCGTGCAAACGACGGCGCCGGTGCGGATCGGGGAGCTTTCTCGTAGGACGGGGGTGTCCGTCGAGCTGCTGCGGGCGTGGGAGCAGCGGTACGGATTGCTGCGCCCGGAGCGCTCGTCGGGAGGGTTCCGCCTGTACAGCACCGAGGATGAGTCGCGCGTCCGCCGGATGACCGCGTTGATCGCGTCGGGGGTCTCCGCGTCACAGGCCGCGGCACGCGCGAGCATCGACGAACCGGTCGCGACCGGCGGCGCCGCGACCGATGAGCTCGGCGTCGAGGTCCGCGCCGCGCTCGACCGCTTCGATGCAGAGGGTGCGCACGACGCGCTGGACCGCCTGCTCGCCACCGTGTCGGTCGAGATCGCGATCACGGAGGTGTTGGTCCCCTTGCTGCACGAACTGGGCGACCGATGGCAGGCGGGCGATGCGACGATCGGGCAAGAGCATTTCGCCTCGAACCTGGTGCGCGGCCGACTGATGGGCATCGCGCGTGGGTGGGCGAGCGGATCCGGTCCGGTGTTCGTGCTGGCGTGTCCGCCGGGGGAGGAACACGATCTCGGCTTGATGATGTTCGGCATCGCGCTGGCGCGGCGCGGCGCCCGGGTGCTGTTCCTCGGCGCCGACACGCCCGTCGCCACGATCGCCGAAACGGTCGGCGACGTCGCGCCCGCGGGCGTCGTGATCGCCGTGTCGCGCTCCGTCCCGCTCGCCGCCGCGGCGAGCGAGCTCCGCGCGATGGCCCGCGACGTTGCCGTCTACATCGGTGGTCCCGGTGTCGACGAGGGCGCCGTCCGGGACCTGGGTGGGCGCTTGCTCGACGGCGACCCCGTGGCCGCCGCTCGAGCGTTGACCGCTTAGGTCCAGCGCGACGAGCGCTTCGGGGCCGCCTGCGCCTGGGCCTCGCGGCGCTCGGCCATCAGCGCGCGGAGCTCGGCCTCGACCGACGTCGTGCGAAGGGGGATGTTCGCGAGCCGCTGGCGCAGGCTGGTGTTGTCGAACGGCAAGAATCCGGGGGTGGTGCTCGTGTAGTCCGTGCCAGCCATCTGATCGGTCCTCTCCATTGGGGAGGCCCATGCTGCTCCTCGGCGCAGGCCGGCACATCGGTCCCACGGCCCTTCCCCGGTCCGGTTGGCCGCGTCTGCTGGGCCCCAGGCCCAACGCAGGTCAATGGTCCAAGGGGCTTACCTTGGATCGGGTGCTCGGCGGCGCTCCATCCGCACGCCGTGCCACGTCACGCCCTCGTCGTGGCCGTCGAAGCGTTCGACGACGACGAGGCCAACCTTCTCGCCCACCCGGACCGACGGGGCGTTCGCCGCGTCCGCGTAGGCGCGTGCAACCTCGGCGTCGAGCGTCTCGAACGCGTACTCGACGAGCGCGCCCACCGCTTCGGTGGCATATCCCTTCCCCTGTGCGGCCGGCGCCATCGTGTAGCCGACCATCACCACGCCCGGCTCGTCCTCGGCCACCCGGAGCCCGACGTCACCCACCAGCTGCTCGTCCTCGACGGTCTCGACGGTGAACTGCACCCAGCCGCCGCGCTGTCCGGGCACGCGGTCGAGCATCTCCTGGATCTCTCCGCGGACGTGATCGGGATCGGTCCGCTCCCACCCCTGATGGGCTCGTACCTCCGGATCGCTGCGATAGGCCGAGATACGCTCCGCGTCCCGAGGCTCCGAGCGGCGAAGGCGCAGGCGCGACGTGCGCAGCTCTTCGAACCCGCGGTCGGCCTGCATGCGCGCCAGCGTACCCAGCGCGCGCTCGTCGGCGTGTGCCTACCGCGTGTAGCTGAAGTGGTCCCGCTCCATCCGCGACAGCTGCCAGATGGCGCCGCGGATCTCGTCGTCGTCGGGGTGGTCGACGAGCCAGGTGCGGGCCGCGGCCATCACGGAGGAGATCTGATTCAAGGACGAGGCTTGGGAAACCTGCGAGAGGAGTTCTGAGCGATCCATATACCTATACCTACGTCGGCCACTCCGGCCGAACCCTTGATGCACCCCGACGTCACGCCACCTTCACACGGCCGCAACATCGAGGCCCGGGACGTACCATCCACCCATGGCGATCGCGACCGGCGCGCAGGCTCCTCCGGTCGAGGGTGCCACCCTCGAGGGCCCCCACGTGTTGGTCTTCTTCAAGGTCACCTGCGGGACGACGCAGCTCGCGACACCGGCGATCGAGCGTTTGGCGCGGGCGTTCCCCGGCCGGGTGGTCGGTGTCGGCCAGGATCCGCAGCCGGCGCTCGACTCGTTCGCATCCGAGTACGGCCTGACGCTGCCGCTCGTGCCCGACCTCGATCCGTATGAGGCGTCCGACGCCTACGGGATCGTCTCTGCGCCCACCGCGGTCGCGGTCGCCGACGACGGCACCGTGCTCGAGGTCGCCGAGTCGTGGGACCGTGACGCGTGGAACCGGCTGGCAGGCGAGGTCGCCGACGCGCTCGGCGTTCCCGCGGCGACCGTGTCCGACTCGGACGACGGGCTGCCCGACTTCAAACCGGGCTGAACCACGCGCAACGTCCGCTAGGTCGTGGCGGACATGCAGGCCCCCGGCGGTCGCGATAGGTTCCGAGCACCGACCGTGAGGGGCCAACTGAGGGGGGTTGCGTTGACCGACCGAAAGACGATCGCGTTCTTCCCGGAGCCCGGCGCCTGGGGCCCAACCAACAACTGCGTCGCGATCGCCAACGTCGTGAAGGAGCGCGGCCATCGGATCGTGTTCGTGGTCGACGAGTCCTTCAAGGGCGTTCTCGAGGCGAAGGGTTTCGAGGAGCGGCTCATGCGGATGACGCCGCCCGAGGAGAACGCCGATCCCGACGCCGACCCGTGGGCCGAGTTCATCCGGGTCACCGCGCCGGAGTTCCGCAAGCCGACGATCGAGCAGATCGAGACCGTCACCAAGCCCATCTGGGAGACGCTCGTCGCCGGCGAGCAGTACAGCCACGAGACCGTGATGGGTATCTGGGACGACATCCATCCCGACGTCGTCGTCACCGACAACGTGACGGGCTACCCGGCGATCGAGCTCGCGGGGTGCCCGTGGGTGCGGTTCGTGTCCGCCAACCCGCTCGAGATTCGTGACGAGCTGCTGCCGCCGGTTCTGTCGGGGCTTCCGGTCGCCGACCGCAGCCAGTGGGACAACTTTCGCGCGGAATACCACCGCCAACACGCGGCCCTGCTGACCGAGCACAACGACTTCCGCGCGTCGGTCGGGGTGACGCCGTGCCCGCTCGACGAGTTCAACACGCACTCGCCCTGGCTCAACCTCTATCTGTTCCCCGAGGCGGCGGACTATACGCGCAAGGAGCCGCTCGGCCCGACGTGGCACCGGCTGCAATCGACCGTTCGGACCGGGGAGGCGCCGTTCGACGTGGCGTCGCAGGTGCCGGGCGAAGGGAAGGTCGTCTATCTGTCGCTCGGGTCGCTCGGGTGCATGGACGTCGGGCTGATGCAGCGGCTGATCGACGCGATGGCGACCACCGAGCACCGGACGATCGTGTCGATGGGTCCGCTGAAGGATCAGATGACGCTCGGGCCCAACATGTACGGCGACGAGTTCCTGCCGCAGCCGTCGATCCTGCCGCAGTGCGATCTGCTGATCACGCACGGCGGCAACAACACGACCTGTGAGGGGTTCCACTTCGGGCTGCCGATGATCGGGCTGCCGTTGTTCTGGGATCAGTACGACAATGCGCAGCGCTTGGACGAGACCGGGTTCGGCGTCCGATTGCCGACGTATGACTGGGAGCCGGCGCAGCTGACCGGTGCGGTGGATCGGCTGCTCGCCGATGAGTCGCTCGCCGCTCGCATGAAGGACATCTCGGCGACGGTGCAGGCCGATCCCGGCCACGTTCGGGGGGCGGAGCTGATCGAACGGCTCGCCGCAAGCGGCGAGCCGGTCACGCGATAGGGGGATCGCTGCGATGGAGTGGTGGGTGCTGCTGCATGTCGCCACCGCGTTCTGGTTCGTCGCGGGTCTCGCCGGCCGTGACGTGTCGGTGACGCGCGCCGCCCACGCGCCGGACATCGCGTCCGTGCAGGCGCTGACCGGCGCCGCCGGCGTGTTCGACCGGTTCTTCGTGATCCCCGGCTCGATCGCGGTGTTGATCGCCGGGTTGATCGCGATGGTGGCGACGGACCTGAGCCTGGGCGACCAGACGTGGCTGCTCGTCGCGCTGATCTTGTTCCTGGCCATCATCCCGCTGGTGCCGTTGGTGTTCCTGCCGAGGGGGAAGGTGTTCGAGGCGGCGCTTGCGGATGCGGTCGCGGCGGGCGACGTGACGCCGGGCTTGCGCGCGGCGTTCGCAGATCGCGCCGTGCTCGGGGCCCGGTGGTACGAGCGGATCGTGGTCGGCGTCATCATCGTGCTGATGGTCACGAAGCCCTTCTAGATGAAGACGGCCGCCAGGGCACCACTGCGCGTGCCGAAGACCTGGCTCGCGGAGACGCACTCGAAGGTGGGTCCGTTCGTCACGCGCGAGACCTACCGGCTGGAGGATGGCTCTCGGCGGCGGTGGAGCTCGCGGCGGCACCGCAAGGGAAACGAGCGCCTCACCGAGCGCACCGTGTTCTGGCAGCCGCAGGCGATCGGCTGGTGGATCGCGGTGCTGTTCGCCATCGGGTCGTTGCTGTTCGCGCTCGGCGTGGTGCCGTCCTACGCGTCGGCGGTCGGGTCGGTGCCGGACGCATGGACGTTCTTCGTCGGGTCGCTGTTCTTCACGACGGCCGGCTACCTGCAGTTCGTGCAGGCGATCAACGCGCCGCACCTCGATGGGACCGAGCGCAGGTCGTTCCGGCTCTTCGCGTGGGAGCCCGATCGGATCGACTTCTGGGCGTGCGGGATCCAATCGCTCGGAACGCTGTGGTTCAACTGGAGCACGTTCGCTGGGACCCGGTCGGCCCTGGACGCCGAGCAGGCGCACAAGATGATCTGGCGCCCGGACCTGCTCGGCTCGATCGCGTTCATCGTCGCGAGCTGGCTGGCGTGGGCCGAGGTGTGCCACGGATGGTTCGGATGGCGGCCGCGCGATGTCTCGTGGTGGATCGTGGCGGCGAACCTCGGCGGCTCGATCGCGTTCCTCATCTCGGCGTTCGCCGCCTACATCGATCCCCACACCGGCACGATCTGGCGGCTGCCGCTGGCGAACCTCGGCACGTTCGTCGGCGCGATCGGGTTCCTGACCGGCGCGGTGTTGTTGATCCCCGAGATGCGCGCCGCGTCGGGCTAGCTCGCGGCGAGCTCCTTCTCGAGCGGTGTCCGGAAACGCGGGCTGACCCTGACGCCGCCGAACCATGCGGTCAGCCGCGTGCGGTCCGTCTCGACTTTCGCGCGAGTGGCGGCGTCGACCCGCTCGAGCAGCCGGTAGGCGACGTCGCCGTTCTCGCGTTGCGCCCATCCGCCGACGATCCGGCCGTCGGCCCAGACCGTCGGTCCCGCGTTGCCATTGCGGTCGAAGAGCGTCGGCCCGTGTCCGCCGAGGTACCAATCGCGTTCCTTCCAGCCCATCGTGGTGGCGTCGAGCCCGGGAAGGAACGCGACCCACCGCGCGCGGGATCGGATCGGCGCGCGGTCCTCGGCCAAGACGAAACCGGTGGCGCCGTCGTCGAGCGCGACCTCCTCGACGTCGACCGCCTCGAGGGCGGCGTTCGTTTGCTTGACCGTCCAGCCGGTCCACCAGCGGATGTCGGCCATCGTGCCGGGTCCGAACGCGGCGAGCCAGGCGCGGAGCAGCCGCGCGCTCGCCTCGGTCTTGGCGATCACGGGCAGCGGCGCGCCCAACCAGACGTCGGTCGGCGTCCACCGGTACTGCCCCGATATCCACGAGCCGCGCGGCCGCCCGCGGACGATCGCGCCCTCGGCCGCCAGCAGGAACACGACGCGCGTCGTCATCCCGAGCTCGGCCGTCCACTTGCCCGAGCCGTACCGCAGCTTCGTGTTGAGCGCGGGGACCAGCTTCGACAGCTGAGCGCCCGCCAGCTCGCCGTGCTCGTGTAACGCTGCCATCGTCTCGCGGATGGCGGCGTCGAGCCAGGCGCCGCCGTCGTCTGCGATGCCCTGCTCCTCGAGCAGGCGGATCACGCGGCGGCGTTCGGCCGCGGCGATCGCCTTGGTGCAGGCGGCGTCGATGTCGGCGGCCAGCTCCGGCGTCGTGACGAACAGCGTTGCGCGCATCCCGAGCATCCGCACGAGCGAGCGATGTTCGTACAGCGCGTCATCGAGACCGTCGCGGGTGATCTTCGGGGCGCGGGCGCGAGCGGACAGGTAGACGGACGTCGGGTCACTCGAATGGAGCCCGACGAGCCCTGCGGCGGCCAGCTCGACGGTCGAGGCCGGTTTGGCGAGGAAGTGCCGAACGCCCAGGCGGGCGCGCCGCTCCGCGACGCCGATCGTGCGCATCGCACGACGGTAGCCGCCGGAGCGGACATGCGTAGGCTGCGGCTTGCCATGGACGACGAGCTCTGCGACCGGCCGGCGACGGAGCTCGCTCGAGCGATCCGTGCGGGCGACGCCTCGGCTCGAGAGGTCCTGGACGCCCATCTCCGCCGGATCGATACGTGGAACCCAGCCGTCAACGCGATCGTCACCCGGACCACCGACCTGGCGATCGAGCGCGCCGCCGATCTGGACGAGTCACTGGCCCTCGGCGAAGAACCCGGCCCGCTGCACGGTCTACCGATCGCCCACAAGGATCTCGTCGACACCGCGGGGATCCGCACGACCTATGGCTCGCCGATCTTCTCCGACAACGTGCCGGGCGACGACGAGCCTTTCGTCGTGCGGGTGCGCGATGCCGGCGCCGTGCTCGTCGGCAAGACGAACACCCCGGAGTTCGGCGCCGGCTCGCACACCTTCAACCCGGTGTTCGGCGCGACGCGCAACCCGTTCGACCTCTCGCGGAGCGCCGGTGGATCCTCGGGTGGCGCGGCCGCGGCGCTCGCCACCGGCATGGTGCCGATCGCGGACGGAAGCGATCTCGGCGGGTCGCTCCGCAACCCCGCCAGTTTCTGCAACGTCGTCGGCTTCCGGCCGTCGCTCACCGAGGAGGATCCGCTCGACCTGTCGACCGACGGCCCGATGGCTCGCACGGTCGCGGACGCGGCGTTGCTGTGGGCGGTGATGTCCGATGTGCCGCCGCCCACGATCGACCGCGAGGTCGCGGACGTGCGCGTCGCGTGCGCGCCGACCTTCGGCGGAACGCTTCCCGTCGAGCCGGCGGTCGCGGCCGTCGTCGACGCCGCTCGCCCTGCCTTCGAGGCGCTGGGCTGTGTGACCCTCGATGCCTATCCCGATCTCGACGGTGCGCGAGAGGCGTTCTTCGCGCTCCGCGCTCGGTCGTACGCGGCCGACTTGGGCGAGCTGCTCGATGAACACCGCGACCAGATCAAGGCGACCGTCGTGTGGAACATCGAGCAGGGGCTCGGGCTCAGCGACGACGATGTCGACCGGGCGGTCGAGCGGATGCACGCGGTCCGTTCATCGGCCGAACGGTTCTTCGGGGAGTTCGACTATCTGGTGCAGCCGGTGTCGCAGGTGCCGCCGTTCCCGATCGAGCTCGAGTACCCGACGGAGGTCGCCGGAGAGCCGATGACCACCTACCTCGACTGGATGGCCTCGTGCTGGACGATCACGGTGCTGGGCGGTCCCGCGATCTCGGTGCCGTGCGGTTTCGCCGACGATGGACTGCCGGTTGGCGTGCAGATCGTCGGGCGACGCGGCGACGACGCCGGCGTCCTGAGACTCGCCCGCGCGTTCGAGGAGGCGACCGGCTTCGGCCGCATGCGGCCGGTCATGGATCGGGCACGAGCCCCACGTCACCCAGCAGGCTGATCGCGATCTCTCCCGGTTCATCCGTGATGTTCCACCGCTCGAAGAACGTCTGCGCGCCCTCGAGCGACTCCCAGTTCGCGAGCGCGTAGAACGCCGAGCCGTCCTCGGCGTGCCACGCCCGGTGGAACCGGCAGCCGAGCTCGCGCGCACTCGCGCGCATGTCGTCGGTGATCCAGGTCAGCCGCTTCTCGTAGAGGTCTTGCGCCGTCTGACCGTCGGGCGTCGGGCACGACGCCTTGAACAGAACCCACATCGCGTGCCTCCCTTCACTATCGTCGGCAGCATGACCGCAACGGGGCCGCTGCGCATCACGCGCACGCTGTTGATCCCGGAAGGGGAGCTGCGCTGGCGGTTCTCACACTCGTCCGGTCCGGGAGGCCAAGGCGTCAATACGGCCGACTCGCGCGTGGAGCTCAGCTTCGACGTCGCGCGCTCGCCGTCGCTCGGGCCGACGCAACGCGCGCGTGCGCTTGAGCGGCTCGGGAAGCGCCTGTCCGATGGTGTCCTCACGGTTCGCGCGTCGGCACAGCGGTCGCAGCTGCAGAACCGCGAAGCGGCGCGCGAGCGGCTCGCCGCCGTCCTTGCGAAGGCGATCGCGCCGCCGGCGCCCAAGCGCAGGCCGACCAAGCCGAGCAAGGCCGCGACCGAGCGCCGGCTGGCCGACAAACGGCGGCGGTCTCAAACGAAGCGCCTCAGACGCCCGGACGACGACTGAATCCGAGGCTCAGGCCGGCGGAGGCGGCGGAGGAGCTCCGGCGTCCTCCTGCGGGAACCGGACCTCGATCGTCGCCCCGGCGTCGGTGTCGAGCACACCCACGCTTCCGCCGTGCGACTCGACGATCGCTGCGACGATCGCCAGACCGAGGCCCGCCCCACCGGTCGAACGGGCGCGTGCCGGGTCTCCGCGGTAGAAGCGCTCGAACGCCTTGGCGGAGATCTCGCCGTCCATCCCGGGCCCTTCATCGGCGACCGTCAGGACGGCGCCGGCGCCGTCCTCGGCGTGGAGTCGCACATGGGTCGGTGTACCGGCCGGGGTGTGGACCCGCGCATTCTCCAACAGGTTGTCGACGACTTGCCGCAGACGTCCGGCGTCGCCCGTCACGCTCGCGGTGCGATCGAGGTCGGCGTCCAGCACGCGCGACGGATCGATCACTCGTGCCGCATCGACCGCGTCCGCGACGACCTTCGTCAGGTCGACGGGCGCATGCTCGAGTGGGCGGCCTTGATCCAACCGCGCGAGCAACAAGAGGTCGTCGACGAGGACACCCATCCGCTCGGCCTCGGCCTCGATCCGCGACATCGAGCGTGCGAGATCGTCGGGCCGCGTATCGGCGCCGCGACGGAAGAGCTCCGCGTAGCCGCGGATCGACGTGATCGGCGTCCGCAGTTCGTGTGAGGCGTCACCGACGAATCGGCGCAGCCGCTCCTCCGACGCTCGGCGCTCGTCGAACGCCGCCTCGATCTGCGCGAGCATCGCGTTCAGCGAGGTGCCGAGCTTCCCGATCTCGGTCGTATCGTCCGCCGGCTCGACGCGTCGGGAAAGGTCGCCCGCCGCGATCGCGCCGGCGGTCGCGCCCATCGTCTCGAGGGGTCGGAGCCCCACCTTCACCAGCCACAGGGCCAGGGCGCCGGCGGTGAGCGCGACGCCGAGCGTGACGAGCGCCTCGATCGTGAGGAGGCGACCGAGGGTCTCGCGCATCTCCGTGAGGGGAACCGCGATCACGAGCGTTCCGGCGTTCGGCCGAGGCCCGACCGCTTCGACACGGAACCTCGTTCCACCGTCGGCCGACGTCGCGGAGAAGGTCTGCGTACCGACGCCACCGTTCGTGGATCCAGGCAGACCGGACGGAAGCTGAGGAACCGGCGGGTCCTGACCCTCGGGCTGGTACTCGAACGAATGCGCGCGAGCCACGTTCCCTGAGGCGTCGAGGAGCGCCGCGTAGCTCCCGGCGGGCGGACCGTAGCCGACGCCCGGTCCCGGGCCGTCCGGCATCGGGAACCCGTCCGACCCGAGCGCTTGTACCGCAGCCTGGCTCGTCTGCGCCAGCTGTTCGTCGACCCGCTCGACCAACGACGTCGACAGTGCCCGGTAGGTGACGACGTCCGCGATCAGCAGCCCGAGCGTCACCAACCCGACGGTGACGATCAGGAGCCGGGCGCGAAGCGACATCTCAGGACGCCTTGGGCGGCCTGAGCACGTAGCCGACGCCGCGCACGGTGTGCAGCAGCCGCGGTTCGCCGAGCTTGCGACGCAGGTACGACACGTACGTCTCGACGATCGACGCGTCGCCGCCGAAGTCGTAGTGCCAGACGTGGTCAAGGATCTGTTCCTTCGACAGGACGCGCCGCGGGTTCAACAGGAAATAGCGGAGCAGCGCGAACTCCGTCGGCGTGAAGTCGATCGGGGCGCCCGCGCGGAACACCTCATGCGCGGTCTCGTCCATCTCCAGGTCGTCGAGCACGAGGCGTTCCTGCTCGGTGCTGCCCTGGGTCCGGCGGAGGATCGCCCGGATCCGTGCCACGAGCTCCTCCAGGCTGAACGGCTTGGTGACGTAGTCGTCGGCCCCGACGCGCAGGCCGCGCACCTTGTCCTCGGTGGCGTCGCGAGCGGTGAGGAACAGCACCGGTACGCGCAGCCCGCGGTCGATCAGTTTGCGCTGCACCTCGAACCCGTCGAGGTCGGGCAGCATCACGTCCAGGACGAGCAGATCGGGCCGGAACGCCTCGACGCTCTCGAGCGCCGCACGCCCATCGCCGGCGGTCGCCGTTTCGAATCCCTCGTAGCGAAGCGTCGTCGACACGAGGTCGGCGATCGCCGGTTCGTCGTCGACGACCAGGACCCGCGCAATCGCGGAACCGGGCGCGGGCGCGCCGGGCTCCGCCGTGGTGGTTCCGGTCATGCTCACCCCTGATCCGGTGCCGGCGGTTCGCCGGGAAGCGTGCCGTCGGGGATCGGCGGCCCGCCCAGGTCGGCGCTCCGCTCGAGGAAATCGGTGCGATCGAGCTCTCCGCGAGCGTAGCGGACCCGCAGCTCGTCCAGAGCGTGATCGCGAGGCGGCGGACCGGCCGGCGGCACGGGGCCCGCTGCGGTTGCGAGGGCGCCCTGCGACGTCACGCGCAGCACGCCCCACACCACGACGCCGATCAGGGCGGCGAGCAGGAGCAACGGGAGCAGGTGCAGCGCGCCCAGCCACCAGGTGTCGTGATGAACGTACGGACCCCACCCCGGGACGCCCTGCGCGCCTGGGCCCTGGGGGAACGGCGCGTTCGGGTTCATGGTGACCTCCTCGACCGGGCCCCTCCCGGCCAGTGTCGAGCCAGTCGAACACCCGAACCTGGGAACGAGCTGTGGAGCCCCCAAGCACCGTCGGAGCGTCCCGGTCGGTCACGGCCCGGTTTGGCGAGCGCGTCGCTCGTGTGCCACGATGCGAGCGCTACGAAGCCGTAGCCCCGTGGTGACCGGGCGGTCCGATGGCCGCTCGGGCAGGCCGAGATGGCCTGCAGGGAAGCCGGTGTAAGTCCGGCACGGTCGCGCCACTGTGACCGGGGAGCGAACCCGACACGACCACTGGGATCCGTGTGTCGCGCGGCCTTTTCGATGGCCTCGCGCGGCGGCGATCCTGGGAAGGCCGGGGGAGCGTCGATCCGGGAGTCAGGAAACCTGCCGTGGGGCTCTGATCCGACGACCGCGCGTTCGGTCGGGAAGGAGTCCAGATGCACCGGTTCGGCTCCGTGCGGGGGCTGCCCCTCCTCGTCTCGTTGTTCGCCGCGTTCGCCGTCGCCTGCGCGTCCAGCTCGACGTCATCCGTCGCGGGTGGCTCGACGCCGACGACGGCCGCCGCCTACCCGATGACGATCGACGGCGCCAACGGCAAGGTGACGCTCGACGCGATGCCGACGCGGATCGTGTCGATGTCGCCGACCGCCACCGAGATGCTGTTCGCGATCGGCGCCGGCGATCAGGTGGTCGCGGCCGACAGTTATTCGGACTACCCGTCCGAGGCGCCGACGACGAAGCTCTCCGCCTACGAGCCGAACGCCGAGGCGATCGCGAACTACCAGCCCGATCTCGTGATCTACGCGACCGATCCCGGCGACCTGCAGAGCTCCCTCGACAAGCTGAAGATCCCGGCGCTGTCGGAGCCGGCCGCGGCGACGATGGACGACGTCTACGCGCAGATGGAGCAGCTGGGGATGGCGACCGGTCACGCCGACGAGGCCAAGACGCAGGCCGACGCGTTGAAGGCGAAGATCGAGGGCGTGGTCGACGACGTCGGTGACGCCGGCAAGGGCATGACCTACTACTACGAGCTCGACGACACCTATTACTCCGTGACGTCGGACACGTTCATCGGTGCCGTGCTCGGCGAGCTCGGTCTGAAGAACATCGCCGACCAGGCGAAGGGCGCGAGCTCGGGTTACCCGCAGCTGTCGGCCGAGTACATCGTGCAGGCCGACCCCGACTTGATCTTGCTCGCCGACACGAAGTGCTGTGCCCAGGACGCCGAGAAGGTCGCGAAGCGCCCCGGGTGGTCGGACCTGAGCGCCGTGAAGAACGGCGGTGTGGTCGAGCTCGACGACGACGTGGCGTCGCGGTGGGGACCGAGGATCGCCGACCTGCTGCAGCAGGTCGGCGACTCGGTGCAGGCTCAGGCCGGCGCCCACGCCGGCGCCCAGGCTGGCGGATGAAACACGCCTCGCGGCTGGAGGGCACCCACCTGGTCGGCGCGCCCGCGCGGCCTTCGGCCGCGCGGGCCCGCCGCCGCACCGTCCGCTGGACGGTGATCGCGGTGGCGTCGCTCTTCGTCGCGGTGGTGATCGGGCTGTTCGCCGGCGCGGTGCGCATCTCGCCGGTGGGCATCGTCGGCTGGATGTTCGGGGGCGGCTCGCTCACGGAGCAACAGAAGGCGATCGTCGCCGAGCTGCGGTTGCCGCGCGTCGTGCTCGCCGGACTGGTCGGCGCGGCGCTGTCCGTTTCGGGCTGCGCGTACCAGGCGGCGTTCCGGAACCCGCTCGCCGATCCGTACCTCTTGGGGTCCGCCGCCGGTGCGGGTCTCGGCGCGACGATCGTGATCGTCCTCGGCGCCGCGGATGTCCCGCTCGCGCTGCCGGCCGCGGCGTTCCTCGGTGCACTGGGCGGCGTCGGACTCGCGTATCTGATGGCGTCGACGCGGGCGGCGGGCCGGACGTCGACGTCCCTGCTGCTCGGCGGGGTCGCGGTGGCGTCGTTCCTCACGGCGTTGCAGACCTACGTGCAGCAGCGGAACACCGACGACCTCCGTGCGGTGTACGCGTTCATCCTCGGGCGGCTCGGCACGAGCGGCTGGCACGAGGTGTGGCTCGCGTTGCCGTGGGTGGCGCTCGCGTGCGGTGTGTTGCTCGCGTCGCGGCGTCTGCTCGAAGTGCTGTCGCTCGGCGACCTCGAGGCTGCGAGCCTCGGCGCGCACGTCGCGCGCGACCGAGCGATCGTGGTGATCGCGGCGTCGCTCGCAACCGCCGCCGCGGTCGCGGTCGCGGGTCTGATCGGGTTCGTCGGGCTGATCGTTCCGCACGCGGTGCGGATGGCGACAGGAGCGAGCAACCGGCTGGTGGTCGGTCTCTCGATCCTGTTCGGCGCGGCGTTCCTGATCCTGTGCGACGTGCTCGCACGCACCGTCGTCGCGCCGGGCGAGCTGCCCATCGGCGTGATCACCGCGCTGATCGGGGCGCCGTTCTTCGCGCTGGTGCTGCGCCGGTCGGGAGGAGCTCGGTGATCGACGCTCGCCAGGTGCGCGTGACGCGCGGCCGCCGAGAGGTCGTCCACGGCGTGTCGCTCCGCGTCGGGGCCGGGTCATGGGTCTCGGTCGTCGGGCCGAACGGGGCGGGGAAGTCGTCGCTGCTGCTGGCGCTCGCCGCGTTGCTGCCGTCGCAAGGCGACATCTCGCTCGACGGCCGGCCGCTTCGCGAGCGTTCCGCGCGCGAACGAGCGCGCGTGATCGCCCTGGTCCCGCAACAACCGGTCGTTCCCGACGCGCTCACCGTTGCGGAGTACGTGCTGCTCGGGCGCACGCCGCACCTGTCGCTGTTCGGCTCGGAGGCCGGCCGCGACCACGCGCTCGCGGACACGGTCCTGGCCAAGGTCGACCTGGCCTGGGCGATCGACCGCCTCGTGTCGACGCTGTCCGGCGGCGAGTTCCACCGCGCGGTGGTCGGTCGCGCGTTGGCGCAGGAAGCGCGCGTGCTGTTGCTCGACGAGCCCACGAGCGGACTCGACCTCGGTCACCAGGTGCAGGTGCTCGACCTGGTCGACGACCTCCGCCGGAGCGACGGCATCACCGTCGTCGCGGCGATGCACGACCTGACCCTGGCGGCGCGGTACTCGGACCGGGTGGCGCTGCTGGTCGAAGGCGAGCTGGTCGCGGAGGGCGAGCCCGCCGACGTGCTTCGCGCCGACGTGCTGCAGCGGCATTACGGCGTGCCGGTTCACGTGCTGCGAGGACCGGACGGCGAGCTGATCGTCGTTCCGGCATCGACAGAAGGGGCGCGCGCGTGAGCGCGGAGCCGCCCGTCGAGGCGCCCGCCCGCGCGGAGCGCCGCGCAGCCTCGCTGGTCGTACTGCACACCGGCGACGGCAAGGGCAAGACGACGGCAGCGATGGGGATCGCGATGCGCGCCGCCGGCCACGGCGAACGTGTTGCCGTCGTGCAGTTCATGAAGTCCGGCCGGTGGAAGTCCGGCGAGCGGCTCGCGGCGGAGCGCCTCGGGATCGATTGGTCGGTGATCGGCGAGGGCTTCACGTGGGACAGCGAGGACCTCGACCGCGCCGCTGCGATCGCCCGAGCGGCGTGGGACGAGGCCGCGGTCCGGATCGCCGAGGGCGCGCACGACGTCGTGGTTCTCGACGAGGTGACGTACCCGCTTACGTGGGGCTGGGTACCGACGGCCGACGTCGTCAAGGCGATCGCGGACCGGCCGGCGCACGTGTCGGTCGTGTTGACGGGACGCGACGCGCCTGGGGAGCTTCGCGAGCTCGCCGACACCGTCAGCGAGTCCATGAATGAGAAGCACGCGTTCGACGCGGGCGTCGCGGCGATGAAGGGGATCGACTACTAGATGGCGATGACGTTGCTGCTTGGCGGCGCCGCGAGCGGCAAGTCGCGCTCGGCCGCCGCCCTCGCCGCGCGCACGCGGTTGCCGGTCACCGTGGTCGCGACCGCCGAGGCCTTGGACGACGAGATGGCCGCGCGGATCGCGCGGCACCGGCGCGAACGCCCCGAGGGGTGGTCCGTGATCGAGGAACCGCTCGACCTGGCCGGTGCGGCGGATCGCGCGAGGGGCGCGACCATCGTCGATTGCCTGACGCTCTGGGTCTCGAACATGCTGGGGTACGACCTCGGCGACGAAGAGATCGTCGTCCGCGCCGCGGCCGCCGCAAAGGCGTGCGCCGCTCGATCCGAACCGACGATCGTCGTCTCGAACGAGGTGGGCTCCGGCATCGTCCCGGTGAACCTCCTCGCGCGCCGGTATCGCGACGTGCTCGGACGGGTGAACGCGACGTTCGCGGACGAGGCGGACGTCGTCGCCCTGATGGTGGCCGGCCGAGCCGTCCGATTGTCAACTATGTTGACCGATCTGGAGGAGGAGCCATGAGCGTGCTGTCCTCGCTGCTGTCCGATCTGCCCGGGCCGGACGCGGCCGCCCGTGAGGCTGTGGCGGCGCGCGCCGCGTCGGTCCTGCGTCCGACCGGTGCGTTGGCTCGGCTCGACGAGGTTGCGGCGTGGCTCGCCGCTTGGCAGCGCACGGAGCGCCCCGCCGTCGACGCGCCGCAGGCGGTCGTGTTCGCGGCGGATCACGGCGTCGCCGCCGCGGCCGGGGTGAGCGCCTATCCGACGGAGGTCACCGTCGCCATGCTCGACGCGCTCGAGAAGGGTGCGGCGACCGCCGCGGCGATGACCAAGGCGCTCGGGATGCCGCTTGACGTGGTCGACGTCGGTGTCGGGCGGCCGACGGGCGACCTGCGCGTCGAGCCCGCCATGCACGAGGCGCGGTTCGACGAGGCCGTGCGGGCCGGCGTCGACGCGGTGGCTCGCGCCGCAGGTGCGGACCTCCTCGTGTTCGGCGAGATGGGGATCGGGAACACCACCGCTGCGGCCGCCGTCGCGGCGACCCTGTACGACGAGCCGGCGGCCGACTGGTGCGGGCGCGGCACCGGCCTGGACGACGAGGGCGTCGAGCGCAAGATCGACGCCGTCGAGGCGTGCCGAGCGCGTGTCCGCGCGATCACGGCCGATCCGATCGAGATCCTGCGGCACGCCGGGGGCGCCGAGCTCGCTGCGATCGCGGGCGGCGTCGCCGAGGCGCGACGACGTTCGATCCCGGTGCTGCTCGACGGCTACGTCGTCACCGCGGCGATCGCGCCGCTCGCGGCGGCACGGCCCGGCGCCCTCGACCACGTGCTCGCCGGCCACCGGAGCGCCGAGCCCGGGCACCGCCGGCTGCTGGAGCGGCTCGGCCTCCTGCCGCTGGTCGAGCTCGACCTGCGCCTGGGTGAGGGCAGCGGCGCCCTGATCGCGGTCCCGTTGGTCAAGCTCGCCGCCGTGTCGGTGGTCGACGTCGCGACGTTCCAGGAGTGGGGACTGGCGTGAGCGTGGAGCCCGGGCGACGCGCCCGCGGCTTCGTCGCCGGCATCTCGTTCCTGACGCGGGTTCCCCTGGGCGCCGACGTCGGCGAGCGTGACATCGCGGCCTCGGTTGCGTGGTTCCCCGTCGTCGGCGCGTTGGTCGGCGCGCTGAGCGGCGCGGTGTATCTGCTTGCCTCGAAGGCCTGGCCGCCGTTGGTGGCGTCGGTGCTCGCGGTCGGTGCGAGCATCGCGATCACCGGCGCCTTCCACGAAGACGGGCTCGGCGACACCGCCGACGCGTTCGGCGCGGCGTCAACCGGGCGCGACCCGCAATCCGTGATGAAGGACCCGCGACTCGGGACGTTCGGTGTGGTCGCGCTTGTTCTCGCGATCGGGCTCCGCGTGGCGTTGGTCGCGTCGCTCACGCCGATGGCCGGCGCCCTCGCACTGATCGCCGCCCACGCATCGGCGCGCGGCGTAAGCGCCGCGACCGTGGTCAGCGCGCCGAGCGCGGGCGGGGGCCTCGGTTCGAGCTACGCAACGCTCGCTCCGAGGTGGCGAGGCGTCGTCGCGGTCATCGTCGCGCTGGTCATCGCGGCGATCTGCATCGGCATCGCGGCGCCCGTCGCTCTCGCGGTCGCCGCGATGGCAGCGATCCTGGAAGCACGGTGGGCCGAGCGCACCCTCGGCGGCGTGAGCGGCGACGTCCTCGGCATGATCGAGCAAACCGGGGAGCTCATCACCCTGGTCGTCGCGGTCGCGTTTGCTGCGCACGTCGCCGGTTTCCCGCTGGCGTAGGCACCCTCGGCCGCCCGCCATTCCGGAGTCACGGCTTACGTGGTCCCCGGACGGATCGCGAGCACCACGCCGTCGCGAACCCGAACGGTCGCCTGAGGCTCGACGAACTCGTTCGAAAGCCCGAGGGACGAACCGGGCACGAGCTCGCCGTCGTGCAACGCCCAGCGGAGCCCCCGGGTAGTGACGCCTCGAGTGGGGCCACCGACCGCGTACAGACTCACGAGATCGCCGACGTCGCCCTCGATCGTGCGCTCGTCGCGCACGACCCAGATCCGAGCGTCGCCCAGCACGGCGTCGATCTCGACGTCGGCCCACCGATCCGACGCGAGCAGGAAGGCGTTCCCCAGCAGGTGGTCGAGTCTGCCGCCGTCGCCGCCGACCACCACGATCCGACGCGCGTCGGCGGCGACGGCGGCAGCGACCGCGAGCTCGAGGTCGGACGCGTCCTTGTCGACGGGATGCCGTTCCACGCGCGGGGCGCGGGCGATGGCGTCTTCCGGTGCCGAGTCGAGGTCGCCGACCAACAGGTCGACCCGCAGCCCGAGGCGTTCTGCTTCGACGATGCCTGCATCGGCCGCGATCACGAGCACGTCGCCGGGCACGATGGGCAGCGCCGCGCGCGCGGGACCTCCGGCACAGACGACGATCGCGGTCCGGGGCATCGCTTCCTCCGCCAGCATTACCTGGGTCAGGTTCTCGGGTCGCCGGCGCGGTAGCCGACCTCTCAGCCCGGTCGACCCGAGCTCCCCGGTGGTTCGCATCGAGTATAGGTGCGGTGTTCTCGACGAGCGGTCTACAGGTTCAGGGCGGAGATGATGCCTAGCACGATGTGGCGAGCACCCACGTGAGCGAGGAGACGCGGCTCGCGTCCGTCTACCGGCATGACGGACCAGCGATCTGGCGAGCACTGCTCGCGTTCACCGGCGACCCAGCGGTCGCTGAGGACGCGATGTCAGAGGCGTTCGCCCAGGCGCTCGCCCGGGGCGACGAGCTGCGCGAGCCGGCTCGATGGGTGTGGCGAGTGGCGTTCCGCGTGGCGGCGGGGGAACTGAAGCGCCGGCGAACCTTCCAGCCGCTGGGCGTCGAGCCGGGATACGAGCACCCGGACCCGATCGACCACGTGATCGCGGCGCTCGGGCAGCTTTCGCCGAACCAGCGTCTGGCGGTGGTGCTGCACGACTACGCCGACCGGCCGGTCGCCGAGGTGGCCGCGACGATCGGCGCCAGCCGTGCCACCGTTCACGTGCACCTGAGCAAAGGCAGGCGGCGGCTCCGTGAGCTGCTGGAGGAAGACGACGATGCGTGATCTGAAGGATCTGCTCGAACCGCTGGGAGACCGACCGATGCCCGACCGGTGGGACTCGATCCAGCGGCGGCCCGTGCGGCCGCTGCCGGAGCCGCATCGCTCGCGCCTCGGCGCGGGGGTCGCGGCCGGGATCGTCGCGATCCTCGCGATCGCGGTGATCGTCTGGCTCTCACCGCTCGGCGGCACCGGTGAGCAGCCAGCGGCGACGCCCGGTGGTCCGCCTCCCTCATGGCTCGTCGACCAGGCCTATCAGCTCGCCTACGAGAACGGCGACGTCGTGCCCGACCGCACGGAATGGGTCCTCACCGACGCGAACACCATCGCGCCGGCCGTCGGACTGCAGAGCGGCGACCCGAACGTGCAGGAGTACTTGGTCGTCCTCCACGGCGATTTCACCGGCTATGAAGCGAAGACGGCGGTCGGCGGGACGCTCCCCACAGGGCATGTGATCAGTGCCGTGTTCGACGCGGACTCGCACGTGATCACCGACTGGGGCTTCAGCGATCAACCGCCGTCCGTGCCGGGGCTCACGTCGTTCGATCTCCCCGATGCCTCGCAGATCTTCGTATCGCCGCAGGGATGGACCATCCCGGTTCCGCCGGGATGGCGCGCGCTCGCAACGACGGTCCCCGCACCCCGCGGGCCGGCGCAGGGAACGCTGATCACGAACGCCACCGCGCCGGGATCGACGCCCTCCGGCACGGAGCCTGCGGTCGCTTCCGCGAACTTCCCTCCTGCGGGCGTCGCGATCGTGATCTCCGACCTTCCGCCCGACGGCCAAACACAGACGGTCGTTCCGCCGATCCACTGGTCGGACTTCAGCCAGGTCGCGAACGACCAAGGCTCGACGGCATGGCGGGTGTCGCTCGAGGGACCGCGGCAGATCTTCTCGATGGAAGTGCGGTTGGGTGACAACGCCTCGCCACAGGACGTCGCGGCGTTGCACGACATGGTCGCGGCGCTCGCGTTCGGCGATCAGGCGGGCACGTTGCCGAGCCCGAGCGGTGCGCCCGGCCTGCCGACTCAGACCTCGGTCGTCGACGATCGGTTCGTATCCGACGCCGAGCTGGACGACGGCGCGTTCTCCGTCCAACCTGCGCCGATCGACACGGTTCCCGTCCTCACCAAGGCCGACGCCGAAAGGATCCTCCTCGCGAGCCCGCTCTTCCAGGGCAAGACAGCCGGCGTCGTGGGGTTCGGCCTCGTCACCTCTCAGGTGAGTCAGCACGGCGTCCCGACCTATCAAGCGGATCCCGCGTGGATCGCGTTCGGGTGGGGCGGTGTCGCGAGCTGCCCGAACATCACCGCTCCGCCGTCGCCGGCGAACCTCCCGAGCAGCGGTTACGTCGCCGTCGCACTCGTCGAGGGTGCGGGCGGTGGCGACGTCTCCTATCAGTCGCAGTCCGACACCTGTGGCACCGTCACCGGACCGACGGTTGGCCCAGCGACCCACGTTGAGTCGGTTCCCTGGACCGCGAACGGGCAGGTCACGGGCGGCAACCTACAGATCACGTTCACGCCACCTGCCTGCGCCGGCATGACGACATACAGCCTGGCGGGTTCAGGGGATCCGCCAACGCTCAGCGTCGACGTCGAGGCTCCCGATACGCCAACGTCATGCTCGAGCCCGACGTCGGTCACCGACGTGGTGCAGCTCAACGACGCTAGCCAGACGGTGACGACCGTCCGCCACGCGCCGACGGGCCCCGTTCGGCAGGCGCAGTTCTAGCTCGCGTCCGTCGTCGTGTACTCGGTCCAGCGGTTGTAGTGCGCGACCTGCCACATCCGGGTGGTCGCGGTCTGGAACGCGGCCGCGAGCACCGCGATCACGATGACGAGCACCGCCCAACCGAACCCCGCGTCGGTCACGACCTTGACCGGATGGTCGGCGAGCTGTTGCGGCGTGAGCTGGTTGAACAGGACCAGGAACGTCCCCACCACACCGGCGGCGCCGAGCACGCTCGTCCCGATCACCACGACCCATTTCTGGATGTTCAACATCATCGTGAGCACCGCGAAGACGACGCCCACCGCTACACCGAGGATCCACACCAACGGCCCGAGGTCGACGCCGATGAGCCCGAAGAACCCGACCACGATCCCGTACCCGAGGTAGCCGCCGATCAGCGCGACCGCCACGAACCAGAACAGGTACGACAGCAGCGCGAAGAGCACCCCGAGGAAGAACGCGGCGATCCAGCTGAACGCCGTCGACAGGAATCCGTCGCCGAACAGCGCCTGCACGCCCTGGGCGCCGATCGCGAGCCCGAAGAAGAATCCCCAGACCGGCAAGATGATCCAGAACAACCTCGTGCCGAAGAACGCGACGATCGCGCTCAAGAACAGCAAGAACGAGGCGGCAACGATCGCGGCGAACGTCCCATCGGTGCTCATCGGTCCTCCGATCGTGGGCGTTGACCAGCGTATCGTTGCACCGCAGGAGGGCGACCGCCAGCAGCCGGGTTACCGTATCGATGACGCGGCGAGGGTGCGCACGACGCCGTCCTCGATCGAGAGCGCCGTCGATTCCGGAAGGTCGTGGGTCAGGACCGAGAACGCGACGAGCGTTCCGGCCTGCGTGCGGACGTACCCCGAAAGCGTCGACGCCGGTCGGATGAACAGCGTTCCCGTCTTCGCGCGGACGGGAACGCCCGCGAGCCGCGAGCTGAGCGTCCCCTGGCCGCCTTCCGGGAGGGACATGTAGAGCGCCCGGAACCACGGCGCCCGCCGCGCGGAAAGCAGCATCGTCACCATGCCGTCGGCGGACGTTCGATCCTGGTCCGATAGGCCGCTGCCGTCGCGAACGGTCGAGTCGGATCCGTCGCGGACCGCCCACCGTTGGATCACGCGGGCGCCCGCGGCCGTCGAGGCGTCGTCGCCGGGCGGGGCGCCGAGCGCCTTGGTCGCGAGTTCGGCGTACAGGTTGTCCGATTCGTGATTCTGCTCAACGAGCAGTTGCGCCAATGTCGGCGACTCGATCTTCGCGAGCGCCGCGACGCCGTCGGGTGCGGCGCCGACCGACGTCGTGCCGTCGACCTGGACGCCGGCGGCCCGGAGCGCGACGGTGAGGGCGGCTGCCGCCTCGGGTTCGGGCGAGCTGTCGCCGCCGGCGAGCCGGAGCGCCGTCGGACGCGTGACGTAGTGGCGAGAGATGCCGCGGAGCCAGCCCGGCGCCCACCACCCCCGATCGAACGCGCTCGTGTCGCCGACGACCCGTCCGGTCACGCGATGCAGGCCGGAGGCGCGCAGTCGCTCTGCCAGTGCGGACAGATCCGTGCTGGTCAGGGTCGGGTCGCCGCCGCCGACGAGCCACAGGTCGCCGTGCAGGACGCCGTCCCGCGGATGCTCAGTGGCCGCCGCCGCCGTCCGATACCGGAAGGACGGCCCCAGCACATCCAAAGCCGCCATCGACGTCAGGAGCTTCTCGTTGGACGCGAGCACCCGCGGTTCGTCGCCGAGATGGGCGTACACGATCCGGTCGCCGATGCCGACGGCCACCGACACATCTCGTCCGTCGATCGTCGCATCGATCGCGTCCGCGAACGGCGCTCGGATCGGATCGACCGTGACACCGAACGTCGGGTCGGGCGACGACGACGCGGTCGGCTCTCGCGGCGACGGTGACGGCGATGCCGGCGTTCGGGGAGGTGACGTCGTCGGCGACACGCCGGCGTCGAGCGAGCCCTTCGTGCAACCCGTCGCGATGCAAGCGATAACAACCGCCGCGACCATCCCGCGTCGCCAGGTTCGGACAGGTAGCCTCCTCACGTGCTTCCCATCCTGATCACCTTCCTCGTCATCATGATCGTCATCGCGATCGTGTATCTCGTTGGGTCGCAGCCGTCGAAGCAGTCGACCAAACCGGGCAAGGGGTCAACGCGGTCGTCGGCATCACGTTCCAGACCGGTGAAGGCCCGGTCGCGGTTCCGCGAGACCCCCGGCTGGCTGCGGAAGCTCCCGCTCGTCCTGGTGATCCTCGCGGTGGTGTCGCTCGTGGTCGCGGTGGCGCAGTTCCGCGTCGCGAAGAACAAGGCGACGCCGACGATCGCGCTCGTGATCGACGCCTCGAACTCGATGGATGCGACCGACGTAGAGCCGGACCGGTTGTCGGCGGCCGAGTCGGCCGCGCAGGCGTTCCTCCAGAAGCTGCCGCCGGACTTCGCGGTGTCGCTGGTGTCGTTCGCGGACGAGCCGAAGGTTCTTGTGACCTCGACCACCGATCACACACAGGTCGCGAACGCGCTCGCGGACCTGCCACGCGGACAAGGCACCGTGATCGGCGACGGCCTCGCAGCGGCCTTGGACGAGATCGATAGGTCGCAAACGGGCTCGCAGGCCGGCCCGGCCGCGATCGTCCTGCTTTCGGACGGCAACGACACGGGGAGTACGACCGCGCCGACGGACGCCGCCGCGACGGCCGCCGACCGGCATGTGCCGGTGTACACGGTGATCCTCGGCGCCCAGAAGGAGGGCGGCGGCGGAGCCAACGCCGACCTGCTGAACCAGATCGCGACGTCGACGGGCGCCGTGTCGGCGACCGCGCAGACATCGAGCGAACTGTCGAACGTGTATGAGGAGCTCGGCTCGCAGCTGTCGTCACAGCTCAAGATCAGCAGCTCGGCGCAGCTGTTCGTGTTCATCGCGATCGCGCTCGCGATCGCCGCGGCCGTGGTCCTACTGATCACGACGCAGCGTCGCGGCTAGGCGTCGGGCTCCGGCTCGGTCACGTCGGCGACGGTCGCGTTCGTTGCTTTCAGGAGGTCCTCGGCGGCGACGTGCAGATTCACGCCGTGCGCGCCGCCGCCGATCGCGACCGGGTCGCCGGCGGCGCCGACCGCTTCGTCGGCGATCACGGGCCACGTGTGGCTCGCCCCGAAGGGCGTGATCGCGCCGCGCTCGTAGCCGGTCGCTTCGAACGCCTCGTCCTTGTCCGGAAGCGAGATCCGGCGGATCCCCAGGTGCGAGCGCAGCTTCGCCCAATCGATCCGCCGCCCACCCGGTACGAGCACGAAGACGTAATCGTCGGCGCCACGGCGAACGACGATCGTGCGGAGCAGCTGTCCCAGGGCGATGCCCTGGAACGAGGCGCTTTCCTCGGCGCTCCGCGCGCGCTGTGTGCGCATCACCTCGAAGGGGATGCCAGCGGCGCGCGCCGCAACGAGCGCCGGTGTGTCGCCGCCGTCGCTCATGCCGCTCCTCGGACCGTGATCTGCGCGTCCACGTCGACGCCGGTCCGAAGCGTGTCGAGGACCACGCAGTAGCGCTCGGCGCTGCGAAGCAACCGCTGCGCGCGCTCGCCACGCTCGTCGTCGGCGATCGTCACGTTGGTCCGGCACCGGATCGCCCGGATCCCGACCGGGAACTCGCGGCCCATCGCGAGCGTGCCGCGAGCGTCCCAATCGGCCTCGACCTCGACCTCGAGCGCGGTGATCTCGATCCCCATATTGGCCGCGACCATCCGGAGCGTGACCTCTTGGCACGCGGCGAGCGCGCCGAGCAGCACGTCACCGCTGCACGGGACGTCATGGTCGCCGCCGACAGCCGGGTGCGCGCCGCTTCGCCAAGTGACGTCCGGAAGCCGGGCCGGCCCGATATCCACGTGGAGCGGGTCGGCGAGATCGGCGCGCCCGCCGTGCACGACCAGGCGTTGCATCGCCGTGGCCGGATCGTTCGTGTATCGCTCGCGCAGCGGCGCCTGTCGCTCCCGGATGTTCAACGGTCGATCTCCTTCGTTCGGGGCCCGGATGGTCGTGGCCACGGCGGTCGTGGTCAACCCGCGAAGCGCTCCGAGAGTAGGCTGCCGCACGGCGAAGCATCCGGGAGGACGACATGACCGTTGGAGCGCGCGAGGTTCGGGCGCCGCACGGCACCGAGCTCAGCTGCAAGGGCTGGCAGCAGGAAGCCGCCCTTCGCATGCTGATGAACAACCTCGATCCCGGGGTGGCCGAGCGGCCCGACGATCTGGTGGTCTACGGCGGCACCGGTCGAGCGGCGCGCTCGTGGGAGGCGTTCGACGCGATCGTCCGCGAGCTCCGCAGGCTCGAAGGCGACGAGACGCTCTTGATCCAGTCGGGCAAGCCCGTCGGCGTCGTCCAGACGCACGAGTGGGCGCCCCGCGTGCTGATCGCGAACAGCAACCTCGTCCCCGAGTGGGCGACGTGGGAAGAGTTCCGGCGACTCGAGGCGCTCGGTCTGACGATGTACGGCCAGATGACCGCGGGCTCGTGGATCTACATCGGAACGCAGGGGATCTTGCAGGGCACGTACGAGACGTTCGCGGCGATCGGCGCCAAGCGCGGCGGGACGCTCGCCGGCACGATCTCGCTGACCGCCGGGCTCGGCGGGATGGGTGGCGCCCAGCCGCTCGCCGTCACGATGAACGACGGCGTGGTGCTGTGCATCGAGGTCGATCCGACGCGGATCGAGCGCCGGGTGAAGACCAGGTACCTCGACGTCGGCGTCGACGACATCGACGAGGCGCTCCGGATGGCGACGGACGCGCGCGACCGGCGGGAGCCGCTGTCGATCGGTGTGCTCGGGAACGCCGCCGACATCGTGCCCAAGCTCGCCGCCCAAGGCGCGCCCATCGAC
>Ga0136846_1212320_pt1 | contig 35161 bp, 36 predicted proteins | sample HopSoiMetagenom2_FD_96841 | JGI IMG/M metagenome (GOLD analysis project Ga0136846, IMG submission 96841) | Grasslands soil microbial communities from Hopland, California, USA - 2 Assembly 2016 (version 4) | ecosystem: Environmental > Terrestrial > Soil > Grasslands | place: USA: Hopland...
AAGATCGTGGTCGTCGAGCGTTGGACGCTCGCCGGAGCTCAACACTTGACAGTCATATGTGGCGGAAAGACGTGTCCTAAGCGGATGGGCGGCGGCGGCCAACAGCGTCAGTGCCGTGCATCCTCGGCTGGCGTGTTCGGTCTATGGCTCCGTGAGCGGGCGGCCGCGGGAGTATGGAGGCGGAGGGGTGAGTCGGTGTGCAATGGCCGCAGCTTCCAGTCGGCTCGGTACCCCGAGCTTGTGCAGGATGTGCGAGACGTGGACTCCGGTGGTCTTCTCGCTGATCACAAGCGTCTGGGCGATCTCGCGGTTCGTGCAGCCCTGCGCGATGAGTTGGAGGACCTCCGCCTCTCGTGGGGTCAGCCCGAGCAGCTCCCCTAGCCCCGGGTCCTCTCGCGTGGTCTGCTCGGGTGTCCGCAGCTCCAAGCGCGCGCGCAGCGCCAGGGCCTCGAGCTCGAGAAGGAGTGGAACGGCTGCCATTTTGGTAGCCGCGGCGTGGGCGGAGCGGAGCGGTTCGGAGGCCTCGACGCGGGTCGCTCCGGAGGCGAGTCTCGCCTCGGTCTCCCGCCAGCGGCAGTAGGCAGCGTTTGGGGGACGCTCGAGGCGGTCCCAGGCCGTGGCGGCGGCGACCCACGGCTCGGGCGTGCGGTCGCCGCAGACCCTCGCATACTCGGCGTCGGCCTGGACCAACCAGGCGTCTGCGTTCGGTGTGACGGCCGAGGCGATCGTTGCGGCTCGTCGGACCTCGGTCAGCAGCGCCTTCGCACGGACGGTCGAATCCCGAACGGCCTCGGCATCGCGGTGGGCTCGCGCGAGCGCGGCCAGGTCGGCCTGGGCGCGAAGCCGCTTGGCGATGAACCAGACCCGCAGCTGGGCGGTCTCTGCGGAGGTCACCCGGGCCAGGGCCTCGTGCAGGGCCTGGTCGGCGGCCGTCCACCGCTGCTCCCACAGTGCGACCTCCGCGACCTGGGCCTCATGGGTTCCTTGGAGGTGGTGGGGTCGGATTGTGGCGGTCGCGGCGTCGAGGTGGCGGCGCGCGGACTCGAAGTCGCCGCGGCCGGTGTCGAGGTCGGCCCGGTGCATGTGGATCATGTAGGGGAAGCTGGCGGCGAGTGTCCGCAGGGCGGTCGTGCTCACGCGCTCGGCCTCGTCCCAATCGCCGGCGGCCAACAGCGCCTCCAGGTAGTTGGCGGTCAGCAGCTGGCTGGTGATGCCGTGGCGTCGGGTCACCGCGATCCCGGCGGCCGCCTCGCGGGCTGACTCGCGCACTCGTCCCAGCTTGAGGAGGGTGTCGGTGAGGTTGACGTAGGCCCGATCGAGGCCGACCAGGTCCTCGATCTCCTCGGCCAGCCGCAGGGCGTGCCGGAGCTCCGCGAGGCCCTCGCTCGGGTGGCCGTGCTGCGGAAGGTCAACCCCGATCACCGTGCGCGCCCGAACCTCGGCCGGCCCGGCGCCCACTTCCTGGGAGATGGCGAGCGCCTCGCGGGCCAGTGGCAGCGACTCGGCGAATTGCCACGCGACCATGAGCCCGCCGGCGAGCGACCCCAAGGCGTAAGCGCGCTCAGGCGACGGCGGTTGCGTGGGCGCGAGGTCGACTGCGTCCCGGAGGGCAGCGAGCCCGGCGTCGTTGTCCCCGACCTGGAAGAGGTACTCGCCGAGGAGCACGTGCAGATCGGCGAGCCGGTGCGGTCGATCGGGCCTGGTCAGGTCGATGGCTCGGCGGGCCAACTCGACCGCACGGGGGGCGGCGCCCGCGTGACCTGCCAGTCTGGCGCTCCGCGCACATAGGTCCGCGAGATCGATGCCGGTCAGCTCGGCAGCCGCCGGCACCCGGTCCCAGAGGGCGATGGCACGTTCGAGGTGCCGGTGCGCTTCGGCCAGCCCGGCCATCCGTTCCGCCTGTGTTGCGGCCTCGATCCAGGCAGGCAGCGCCTCCGACGAGCGGCGGGCCGCCGCCCAATGACGCGCCAGCTCGGCCGGCGAGGAGTCGGGTCGATCCACTAGCAGCATCGCCAAGCGCGCGTGCAGGTCTTCCCGCTCGCCTGGCAGGAGGGTCCCGTACACGGCCTCGGCCAGTAGTGCGTGTCGGAACCGGACCCGGTCGCTGTCCGGCGCCACGACCACTATCCCGCGCTGCACGGTCCGGCGCAGGCACTCCCGCGCCTCGGTCTCCGGGCCCTCGAACGCAGCACTCAGAACGGGATAGGCGATCTCGCCGCCCGCGGCGGCGACAACGCCCAGCAGCTGGAGAGTGGCCCGGTCCAGTCCGGTCGTGCGGTGCAGCAGCATCTCGCGCAGGCTGTGCGGCAGCCCTCCATCGCCGTCGCCAGCAACGGCGAGAAGCTCCTCGGCGAAGAACGGGTTGCCTTCTGAACGGTCCACGATCGCCTGCACCACCACCGGCGGCAGCGGCGTGGTGATCGCCGCCTCGAGCAACGCGGAGATCTCACGGTCCTCGAGACCAGGCAGGTCGACCCTCCGCCCGACGCCGGAACGTCGTATCCCGTCGGCCAGGATGCGCATCCGATCACCGGGACCGATCTCGTCCAGCCTCGCGGTCACGACCAACAAGATCGGCCGGACGTCCACGTGATGAGCGAGGAAGAGGACCAGGTCCAGCGTCGACACGTCCGCCCAGTGCACGTCCTCGAGCACCAGCAGTACCGGATCGAGGGCGGCGCGGTCACCAAGGACGGCCAAGGTCTTCTCGAAGACCCGCAACTGCGACCCGGCGACCTGCCCGCCATCGTCCCACCGCTGCCCCAATGGCCGCAGGGCCTCGACGAACGGATGGAAGGGGAGGTCGGTGCCGGCAAGGTCGATCGAATGCCCCAGGAAGACCACAAAGCCGGTCGCCTGGGCGCGCCGTACGAGCTCCGACACCAGCCGGGACTTGCCGATCCCGGCGTCGCCGGCAACCAGCATCGCCGCCCCGCGACCGGCCCGCGCATCGTCCATGGCGCGCTCGAGCTCTGCAAGCTCCCGGGCGCGTCCGACGAACACATTGCCGGCCCCTGCGGTCATCTCGGCAAGTATCCCGCGCCGGCTCGTAGGGGGGTACGAGCCCGAAGATAGGGCGCTGGTGCCCGATGTGGTGCCGGGTCGCGCAAGGCGACGATCGGTGCCCGACACCACCCGAGCACAACCCGGACACCAACGGAGGGCAGCCATGACCACCACCAGCACCCAGCACCCGCTGACACAGGATCCGACGCATATGCGCACGCACACGGTGCGGGGCGCAGGCAACGTCCTGTTGCATGTACGAGAGTGGGGACCCCACGGCGGGACGCCGATCGTCCTCATTCACGGCATCTCACAGAGCCACCAGTGCTGGACGCGACAGTACGACAGCTCCCTGGTCGACGAGTTTCGACTCGTCGCCTACGACCTACGTGGCCACGGCATGTCCGAGGCCCCAGCCGACGCCGTGTCGTACGCGGACGAACGGATGTGGGCCGACGACCTCGCCGCGGTTGTCGACCACCTCGGCCTCGAGCAGCCCGTTCTGGTGGGCTGGTCCTATGGCGCTTTCGTGATCGGTGACTACCTGCGCGTCCACGGCCAGGACAACGTCGCGGCCCTCAACTTCGCGGCCGGCGCAGTCCGGCTCGGCCATGCCGCGTTCGGCACCCTCATCGGCCCGGGCTTCATCGACCACTTCGCTGATCTCGTCTCCGATGACCTGCCCACCAGCATCCGGGGCCTGCGTGGGCTGATCGACGGGTTCGCAACCCAGCCGCTGTCGCCTGACGACCGCGAGACGCTCCTGTGCGCCAGCATGGTGGTTCCGGCGGCGACCCGGGCCCACTTGGGAGCACGTGACCTCAACTACGACGACGTGCTCCGCCACCTCCGCGTCCCACTCCTGGTCAGCCAGGGCCGAGCCGACACGATCGTCCTGCCAGCAATGGCCCAGCACGTGCTCGACATCTGTCCGACGGCCGAGGCGTCCTGGTACGACGATGTCGCTCATACACCGTTCCTGGAACACGCGGACCGCTTCAACCAAGAGCTCGCCAGCCTGGCGCGCCGCACCCGCGGCTGACCGCCCTGTCCTGCAGGGAGCACGTTTCGTCCACGCCAGCGCGGGGGCGCGCACTCGTATCGAGTCGTTGAAGGTCCGTTCGCCGGGGACCGTGGAAGGCCTTGTCCAGTTGCACCGCCCTTCGCATCCGGGCCTCGCCAAAGAACCGAGGAGGGAAGAGTGCGCAACCTCGAGGACAAACAAGCGTAGGAGTCGGCGACAACGGCCGCACGTCTTGCCAATCCTTTGCGGCGGTGTGACACACATCTGAGAGCCGATTGCTGGTCAGTTGTGACGGCGGCGTGCCAACGGATGAACGAAGTCCGCGTGTCGCTCGAGGCCCACGCTCAACGCTGATGCCGGTGCAGACTTCTATCATCGTTCGGCAGGTGCCTGCCGACCGACCGAGGCGACGGGGGCACAGTGCCACCTGCGTCTATCTGGGCGGTGCGACGCTGCTCTGTATGTAGCGTATTGGCATGGAGGAGCGCGAGAGCCTCTACGGCTGCTGTGTGGGGATCCCGTAGGCGCTTGCACTCTCCCTTTGCGATGTTGGCGATCCCTACCCCGCACGGTCTGAGCCTGAATCTGCACCCTGCCCCTGTTGGTCCGCTGGCCAAGGCCGGTGCCTTGGGACGAAAGGAAGGGTGCCGACCTACGGCACCAAAGGTCAGGTGTGTCACCTATCCGAGCAGCAGACCCGAGTCGGCGGGTGTGCTGTCGATGATCGGGGCATCGGGGACCCATTCTGGTGGGGCGCTGACTCGGGCGGCGGGTACGAGTTGCCCAAAGGTTCAAGCGATCTCAAGATGCTCTGGCGAGACCACCTCGCGTTCCGAGCTGAGATCCGGCGGTCGCGAGATCGACCTGGTCATGCGTCTGTGGCCCACTCTGACCATGTTCTGAGTCGCGGTGGTCAAAGTAGCGTGACGTGTGTGCGCACCCGCGCTGCTCTGGTGGCCGCGGCGACCTTGACGGGGCTGCTCGTGGCTCCGAGGAGTGCCGTCGCGGTCTCCCAGACGTGCCAAGGGCTTCCGGCGACGATCGTGGCCGCCTCGAACGACCCCACGCAAGGGACTGAGGGTGACGACGTCATCGTGGGCCATGGCTTCGCCTCGATCGACGCCCGCGGTGGGAACGACGTCATCTGCCTTGACTGGGGGAGCGTGGATGCGGGCGACGGCAACGACTCGATCCTGGTGACAGGCATCGATGCCAGCCTCGATACCAGCGCAGACCTAGGCGCGGGTGATGACCGTTTCGTCGGCGGCCCCGGGTCGGACACTGTCGACTTCTCCATCGACCTTGTTGACGTCTCGCCCGGCGCGGACAACATCTCGACCGGTGCTGGGGACGACTCAGTGACCAGCGGTGACCGCGGTCAGCCCGATCGAGACGTCGTCGACCTCGGCAGCGGTAACGACGTCACCTATCTAGCGCTCCCCACTGGATCTTCGCTCCAGGTTCAGGCCGGTGACGGTTACGACAAGATGTACTTCAACGGCGACAACGCCGCCTATGCCTTCGATCTCGGCACGGGAGTCACGACACGGGACGGCGTCGGGGTGGCGTCATTGCCCGGGTTCAACGAATACGAGCTGATACTCAATGGGCACAGCGAAGCCCGAGTGCTGGGCACCGCGGGACCCGACAAGGTCTACGTTGACGCCGAGCGGGTTGACCTGCACCTGGGGAAGGGCCCGGACACCGCGCAAATGGTGAATCCCGTAAGCGGTGCCATAAGCCTGGGGCGAGGCAAGGACTTCTTGGCCAGTTGGGCCAAACGTCTGCTCGTGGCCGACCTGACCCAGGGACGCCTAGTGCTCGAGAACTCGGCCCGACATAGAGGGAAGCTGGCGCTGCTCGGTGTGGAAACGATCAACGCAGTCGCGCCCCGAGTGGTCCTGCGAGGCGGGCCCGAGGCGAACAAGTTCGTAGCTCTCGGCTGCGACCTCCGGCTAAGCGGGGGGGCCGGTGCCGACCACCTCAACGCGAGATCGACCGGGCGACCTCACTGTGGTGCCCTCGTTACCGGGGGCCTAGGGCCAGATGACCTCTCAGGAGGACACGCAGACGATCGGCTGATCGGTGACGCGGGCAACGACAAAGCGCGGGGCAAGGAAGGCATAGACATCTGCCGCGCCGAACGCGAGGCCTCCTGCGAACGCTAAGGCATGCCACGGTCTGTAGTTCGACTGTCGTTGTGCTGCGGTTTCCGCGTCCAGACATGGGCGTTACCAGTCCGCACAGGGTCCGCAAAACGGTCACTTGACCCCACCGGTAGTCACCGGTATCACCGGAGAAACCGCAGCTCAGACGGCCTCTTGGCCGTTCCCGCAGGTCAGGGGCTCGTGAACATCGGCAAGTTCGTGAAGAAGTTCCGGCTACTCAGCTGGATGACGCTGCGGCGGCGTTCTCGGAGGCGTCACTGGCCGCCGGCGGTGGCGCCTGGCGCGCGCCCAGGTGGAAGAGCCGGCCGTGCCACGCCTGTACGTCGCCCGGATCGCAACGGCGTTCCTCCTCGGCAACGGCGCACGAGGATCGAACTTCTCCCCACCAGACCGGCGAATCGTCAGCGCTTCACCACACCAGCGCCTCCCGGCCCAGGCAGGCGCGTCTATCCGGGCCGGTGTGACGCTGTTGTCTATGTAGCGTGTTGGGGGAAGGAGGAGTACGAGAGCCTCTACCTGCGGCTGCTGTGTGGGGATCCCGGTAGGCGCTTGCACTCTCCCTTTGCGATGTTGGCGGGGGACAACACCGGAAGGGAGTGCATTCGCTTGCCACTTTGACGTTGCGAGAAGACGGCCCGCGCGCGATGCAGAGCGCACGACGCGTCGGCAGCCATCGACCTTGACTGACGTCGACGCGGGCAGGGATGTCGGCGGAGGTGCGGCCTGTGGAATCCAAAAGTGCCGCTGACCTGGCGGCGTGGCTTGCCCACAAGTTGCCCAAGATCCACGTGTGTCTTCCCGCACAGGTCTTGGCTCCGGATGCCTGCAAACGCGGAATGACGCCCCTCGGGGATGACCCGCGGCTAGGCACGCAGCGAATTCGCAAGCCCGCACGTGCACTCTTCCCGCTCACTTCTCATCCGGGTCGGGGGATGCCATCTGCCGGCGATCGCACGAGGCTGCGTCCGTAAACCGGTGGCTCCACCGGATCGGCCCCCATGAGAGGTTCCTATGTTCGACGACAACGGCTCGTTCCTGTTGGCCCTGTTCGAGTTCTTCCTGTTCTTCGCCTGGTTCATGTGCCTGTTCTGGATCCTGGGAGACATCTTCCGAAGCAAGGACCTAGGAGGAGGCGCCAAGACGCTGTGGGTGATCTTCGTGATCATCATCCCGTGGCTGGGCATCCTGGTCTATCTCATCGCTCGTGGGCACGGCATGCAGGAACGCCAGCTCGAGCAGGCCAGGGAGGTCCAAGCGGCGCAAGCGGCCTACATCAAGTCCGTCGCCGCACCCTCGGGCGGCGCCGCCAGCCAGATCGCCGACGCCAAGGGGCTCCTCGACAGCGGGGCGATCACGCAGGCGGAGTTCGACCAGCTCAAGGCCACGGCGCTCGCCTCCTGATCGACCTCGCTGACGACTGGGTGGCCAGTGCAACCATTCCGCACAACCGACAATCTCGCCGTCCTCAAGGCACTCGCGACTACTGATATGGAGTGACCTCCTGTCAAGAGCAGGGTGAGGCGCCCGTCTGGATTGGTCCAGGCGGGCGCCTCGTCTTCGTCCGCGTGGTGGTTGATCAGCGTGTCGTTGCCGACGCGCGGTCAGACTGATGCCCGGTTGGTTACCGCAGGACGGGCGTTTCGGCTGGAGTGTTTTGCGTGTCTAGAAACGAGCGTGGCGCCGCGATCGGGGCTGCTCATAGTAGCTTTTGCGGGTTGGCACCTCGCGCTGCCATCAGCGACGCTGGCGACGAAGAGATCGTGGGGTTACTCCTCGAGCAGGGCCAGCGACCGCCACCAGCCGGCGAGCTCGCGGCGATGGCGGTGTTCGCCACGGTCGCCTTCTTCTTGCGGTCGATGTACTTGACCCAGCGGGCGTGCAGGCGGCGGTTTCCCAGGTCCCCGCGGGCTCGTGCGGTTGGTGAGGCCAACTCCCAGCGATCGCGGATGGTCTTGCCGGGCTGGTAGCGGGGGCGGTGGTGCCAGGCGGCCTCGACGAGCAGCCGGCGGGCGTGGCCGTTGCCGGTCTTCGTGATCGGCCCCTGCGCCCGGGAGGAGCCCGAGGAGTACCCCTCGAACAACACTCGGGCAGACAAGACCTCTGGCCGGTGAGGCCCTGATGGCGCGCATTCACGACGCCTTCCTGGACAGCCACAGGTGTTCGAGAAGACGCTCTTCCTCATCACGTACGACGAGCACGGAGGCTTCTACGACCCGCGTGCAGCCGAAGCCCGTCGCTGCGCCAAACGGTATGTCGGCGAATCAAAGTTCGACTTCAACCTGAGCGGCGTTCGCGTGCCGGCGGTCGCCTCTCCCCACTGATCCCCCGAGGAACCGTTGTGGGGGAGTTCTTCGACCATGCCTCGACCCTGGCCCGTTCTCCATCCAGTTTGCGCCGTGTCAGCCCCCTCTCACTGCTCTGCAGCGCCCCGGCGGATCCCGCCAGGGAGCGCGACGCACCGGAAACGATGCGCATCTGGGACTTCACATGCTGAGCCTCTACCATGACACGAGGCTCCCATCTCTGCTTACAATCGGCCTGTCGATGGTCGGCTAGTCAGCGCCGCCGATGGCCGCCTCGGCGCCCGCTTCGATCTCTGGGCTTTCGATGTCGCCGCTCAAGACCAGGGTTAGATCCCTCGGCCACTCCTTCGGCGGTGGTCCGAAGGCACGGCGGGCGGCATTCACGCAGCCCTTGCCGATCATCGCGTTTCCGCCTACCCCGATTGCAATTCCAATGCCCAACGGGATCTCCCGCCCGAGAACCAAGATCCCCTGCTTCGTCCCCTGCTTCGTGATGAAGTTCTGCCCGAGGACCTTGTTGACCCGGAGAATCTGGTCTCGCGAGATCCTGCTGACGACCCACCGGCCCCAGTGCTTGCCCGTTCGACCCGCAGCCTGCTCCACAACTCTCGCTCCACTGTCACCCAACAGAATGGCCAGAATCAGGGTCCTTCGACGCTCGAGATCGTCGACCGCGACCCCGTGGACCTCTGCAACGGACAGTGCGAACAGTGCGCTCGCCTCGAAGAACGCGGGAACCTGGATCGCGCTCGCCACGAGGCCAGCCGGGACGCCTTCGCCAGGAATGAAAGCGGCCGCTCCAGCGGCACCGCCCATGATGGAGACTGTCGCCAAGTAGTGCCTTTCGAGCGCCCGGATGATCTCCTTCGGGGTAGCCCCCGGTCGATTGCGGCGGATCCGCTCGACGTGGCGCCACACGAACGGCCGGTGGATCGCTAGTCCTTTGTCCATGCCGGCTATAAGGACCTTCTGCAGCCTGTCCTGTGCTTCGGACAAGAACCAACCTCCGCGCTCGGTTGCCACGGGTCGTCCGTGCCAGACAACCCAGCAAGTGTATGCAGGACCGGTTTGGCGTCTGCTCCGATGGTCGGTTGAAATGCAACCCCTTGGCTCCGCGCGGCGTAACGCCGTAACGCGGCGGAATGGGTACCTCCGGCGGATGTCCTCAGCGCGGGCGATGGCCGGATGGATGTCGCGCGGCATTGAGGTCAGGAGCTAGGCGTCGACGGCATCCAGGAGTGTCGCGTCGTCACGAACAGCCCAGTGCTCGACCACCAGTCCGTCGCTCAGACGGAAGATGTGGACTTGGGGCCAGGTGATCGCGTTGCCCTTGACCGGTCGACCGGCCAGACGCGGGAACCCGTTGCCGATGTGCCGCCCCCGCACGGTGTACCAGATCACCACCGTGTCCTCGGTGTGCGTGACGAGATGAAGCTCGGCTGAGCGTCGGTCGAAGCTCTGGTCCATCCACACACGGACGACCTGGAAGATGTCCAGACCCGACCGGCCGCTGACGTTGTCGAAGAAGGCGGAAGAGAACATCTCCATCACCGCGTCCTCTCCCGACGCCATGTAAGCGACATACCCTTCCGCGAGGGCCTGAGCAGTCTCTCCGTCAATCAACGCGGCAATCCTTCCCAGCGCCTCGGCCGGCGGCGACGTCTGACGGGACGACGGCCTATGGTGGATGAGCTACTGAATCATGGCCACGGCTCACGCAGATGCCCCAAAGTCGGCGGACCGGGATGTCTCCTTCCGTTGAGGGTCGGTGGGGCTTGGTCAAGTCCTGTCAAGTGGTGTATGACGCGTGATCCTTCGTGGTTAGGCGCTGATGGCTAGGGGGTCAGCCACCTCCTTGTTGTCCACGTCGAGCTCGGGCTCGGTGGCGGCTCGGCACTTGGCCAGGAGGTCGAGTCCGAGGTAGCGGCGGCCTTCGGCCCATTCGTCGTGTTGCTCGGCCAGGACGGCGCCGACCAGGCGGATGATGGCGGGCCGGTCGGGGAAGATGCCGACCACGTCGGTGCGGCGGCGGATCTCGCGGTTGAGCCGTTCGTTGGGGTTGTTGGACCAGATCTGGCGCCACACCTCCTGCGGGAACGCGGTGAAGGCGAGGATGTCGGACCGGGCGTGCTCGAGGTGCTCGGCGACGGCGGGGAGCTTGCCGTCGAGGGCGTCGAGGATCCGGTCGAACTGGGCGTGCACGGCTTCGGCGTCGGGCTGGTCATAGACGCTGTGCAGTAGTGCCTTGACCCAGCCCCACGACGACTTGGGGGTGATCGCCATGAGGTTGGCGGCGTAATGGGTACGACACCGCTGCCAGGCCGCGCCGGGCACGGTGGCGGCGATCGAGGAGACCAGCCCGGCGTGCGCGTCGCTGGTGACCAGCCGGACTCCGGACAGGCCGCGGGCGGTCAGGTCGCGGAAGAACCCCAGCCAGCCGGCACCGTCCTCGCTGCTGGTGACCTGGATGCCGAGGATCTCCCGGTGGCCGTCGGCGTTGATCCCGGTCGCGACCAGGGCGTGCACGGGTACGACCCGGCCGCCCTCGCGGACCTTGAGCACCAGGGCGTCGGCGGCCACAAAGGTGAACGGGCCCGCTTCGGCCAGGGAGCGGGTGCGGAAGTCATCGACGTGGGCGTCCAGCTCGGCCGACATCGTCGAGACCTGGGACTTCGACAGGCCGGTGATCCCCAGGGACTGGACCAGCTTGTTCATCCGCCGGGTGCTGACCCCGAGCAGGTAGCAGGTCGCCACCACCGAGGTCAGCGCCTTCTCGGCCCGGGTGCGGCGCTCGAGCAGCCACTCCGGGAAGTACGACCCCTGCCGGAGCTTGGGGATCGCCACATCCAGGGTGCCGGCCCGGGTGTCGAAGTCGCGGTGCCGGTAGCCGTTGCGCTGGTTGACCCGCTCCGGCGAGGACTGGCCGTAGCTCGCGCCGCAGACCGCGTCCGCCTCGGCGGACAGCAACGTGTTGATGAAGGTGCCGAGCAGCTCGCGCAGCAGGTCCGGGCTCGCCTGGGCCAGCTGCTCCTCAAGCAGACGGGCAGGGTCGATACTGGGGGTGACGGTCATCGTGGTGTCCTTCTTCGAGTCGGTTTTCGCAGATCACTCGAAGGATCACGCGGTGGCCGTCGCCTATGCAGGCGACACGCTCACCGGGAGCCGTACACCACTCAACTGGACGTCACTCGCCTTCGCGCCTCAGTCCACCGTGTGGGCCGCCCTCGGTGGCTGAGGTGCGAGGCCGTTCACGGCCGAGCCTCGAAGCCGGGTGGGCCGCGGCTGGGACTCGCCTGGGTGCCGTCGCTGGGGAGGCTTCGAGGCTCAGGCGCCGGAGCGCCTTCGCGCCTCAGCCACCGTGGGGGCCAGAGCGCCTTCGCGCCTCAGCCACCGTGTGGGCCAGGGCGCCTTCGCGCCTCAGCCGCCGTGTGGGCCGCCCTCGGTGGCTGAGGTGCGAGGCCGTCCACGGCCGAGCCTCGAAGCCCTGTGGGTGCTCCGTGACACGCTTCTCCGCATGCGTGAGCTCGGTGACCTGGTGGTCGACCTGAGCACGCGCGGCGACAGGGCTACGGCGGTCTACCGGGCGCTGCTCGACGCGGTGCGCGGCGGACGGCTGGAGCCGGGGGAGCGGCTGCCGCCCACGCGGGCGCTGGCCACCGACCTGGGGGTGTCCCGGACCACCGTGGCGACGGCCTACGACCGGCTGGTGGCGGAGGGGTTCCTCACCGCCCGGGTCGGCGCCGGGACCTTCGTGGCCGACGCGGCCCGTCCGGTGCGGCCGCCGAGACGAGGGACCGACCTGGCGCCCCGGCCGGACTGGCACCGCCAGCCGCACCCGACGAGCGGGTCGACCCCCAAGCCGGCCCACGACCTCCGGGTGGGGATCCCCGATGCCCGCCTGTTCCCGTTCGACACGTGGCGCAGGCTGGTCACCGCGGAGCTGCGGGTGGGGGCCCACGACCTCGGGGTCTATGCCGATCCGGCCGGCTACCCGCCGCTGCGGGCAGCGATCGCGCGCCAGCTCGCCCTGTCCCGCGGCGTGACCGCGCGCTCCGACGAGGTGCTGGTCACCTACGGCACCCAGCAGGCGCTCGACCTGGTGACGCGGGTCCTGGTCGGCCCGGGCGACGTGGTGGCGATCGAGGAGCCGGGCTACCCGCTGGCGCGCGACGTGTTCGCGTCCTACGGCGCCAAGGTGGTGCCGGTCCGGGTCGACCTCGAGGGGCTCGTGGTCGACGACATCCCCGCGTCCACACGGTTGGTCTTCACCACGCCGTCGCACCAGTTCCCGACCGGACCGCCGCTCTCGCTGGACCGGCGCCGCGCGCTCCTCGACTTCGCGGGCCGGCACCGGTGCGCGGTCGTCGAGGACGACTACGACAGCGAGTTCCGCTTCACCGAGCGACCGCTGGAGACCCTGCACTCGATGGACGACTCCGGACGGGTGCTCTACCTCGGCACGTTCTCCAAGTCGCTGGTGCCCGGGCTACGGTTCGGCTACCTCGTGGCGCCCGAGCCACTCCAGGCCGCCCTACGGGCGGCGCTCCAGCTGTCGGTCGGCTACATCGACGTGCCCGAGCAGGCTGCCCTGGCCCGGTTCCTCGAGGATGGCCTGTTCGCCCGGCACCTCCGCAGGGCCAGGTCGGCGTACGCCGAGCGCCGGGAGCTGGTGCTCGAGGCGGTGCACGGCCCGCTCGCCCGACACCTCGAGCTGGTTCCGTGCCAAGCCGGGCTGCACGTCACGACCTTGCTGCGCGACCAGACGGCCGACGACACCGCCATTGCGCGTCGCGCAGCCGAGCTTGGCATCGCGGTCGAGCCGCTGTCGCAGTACTCCACCAGCGGAGAGCCACGAGGGATCGTGATGGGCTACGGCGCCGCCGAACCCGGGTCGATCACGCCGGGGCTGGCGCGGTTGGCTCAGCTCCTCGATGAAGCGCTGTCCACGCCAGCGCACCTGCCCCGATGAGGGCCGGGCCCAGCAGATGGGTGCCGGTCAGGGCCAGGAGGCCGAGCGTGGCCACGAAGCCGACCGCCGCCCCGCGTCGGACCCACGTGCCGCGCGGGAGCAGCCTGAGCGCCGCGGCGGTGCCCACCGCGTAGACCAGCGCGAAGGCGCCGGTCGTGGCCAGCAGCGGCGCGTTGAGCGAGAGGTCGCCCACCGTGATCACCCCGAGGGACGCCAGGGCGCCGAACGCCACGACGGCCAGCGATCGGCGGGGCACCTCGCCCGCGCTCGACCCGTGGGCCAGCCAGGCCGGGAGCGACCCGTCGCGGCCCAGCGCGGCACCCAGCCTCGCGCCGCCACCGAAGTAGGCGTTGATCGCGCCCACCGACAACAGCACCGCCACGATCGTCGTGACCGGCCTGGCCCACTCGCCCAGGCCGAGCACCAGCAGGTCGGACAGCGGCGCCCGGCCGGGGTGGTCGCCCAGCACGGCGACGGTCGCGAACGCGATCCCCAGGTACAGCACGCTGATCACCGCTATCGCGATGCCGGTGGCGCGGCCGATGTCGCGGGCGGGCTCGCGGTACTCCGCGCTCAGCGAGGTGACCGCCTCCCAGCCTGCGAACGCCCACACCAGCAGCGCGGCCGCAGAGCCGATGGCCAGCCACCCCTGCGGGGCGAACGGCGTCAGGTTGTCGAGCTGGGCGTGGGGCAGCGACACGACGGTCGCGGCCAGCAGCAGCGCGCCGAGGACGAAGGCGATGACCAGCTGCACCCGGCCGCTGACCCGCAGGCCGAACCAGTTCATGGCGGCGACCAGGGCGATGATCCCGCCGGTGGCCAGCAGCTGGGTCTGCCGACCGCCCCCGAGCGAGTCGGCGACGTACGCCCCGGCGAACCCGGCCGCGGTCGGTGCCCCGATCGGGATCGCGAAGTAGAAGCACCAGCCGACGACCGTCGCGGCGCGACCACCGAATGCGCGACGGGCATAGGTCGACACTCCGCCGCCGTCGGGGTAGCGCGCGCCCAGCGCCGCGAAGGTCGTGGCCAGGGGGACGGACAGTAGTAGCAGCCCTGCCCAGGCCAGCAGCGAGGCCGGTCCGGCGGCGTGCACGGCCAGGGCCGGCAGCGAGATGACGCCGGTCCCCAGAACCGCCCCTATCGTCAGCGCCGCACCCTGCGGGACGTCCAGCCGGCCACCCGCCGCAGCCTGCGGGTCGGCGGGCTGGGTGGGAGGCGCGGCCGACGTCATGGTTCAAGTCTGGCCGTGACAATGGCCGGACAGAACGGCCAATTGATGGCTGATTGCACAGGCCAATCGGAGCCCCGGAGGGGGATTCTGACGCTGGCCGGCGCCCCTCAGGTCAGGTCGGAGATCTTCTCGATCAGCGCGGTGGTCGAGATGGCCGGCGTCCGGGTCAGGTAGACCACCTCGCAGATGTCCATGAACTCGTCGAACCGGCCCTTCCAGTCGTCGCCCATGACGAGTACGTCGGCGGCGTACTGCTTGATGTAGTGGCGCTTGAGCTCGAGGCTCTCCTCCACGAACACTTCGTCCACCGGCTTCAGGGCGCCCACGATCGCCAGCCGCTCGGCCTGGCTGAACACCGGCTCGCGGCCCTTCTTGGCCACGTTGAGCGCGTCGGAAGAGACGCCGACGACCAACCGGTCGCCGTACTGGGCCGCGCGCTCGATGACCCGCAGGTGCCCGACGTGGAAGACGTCGAACGTGCCGAAGGTCAGGACGGTGCGAGGCATGGCGGGATTCTCCCAGCCACCAGGCGTCCGGGAGAATCGACGGCAAATGGACGACACCGCGACCGCCACGGCCCCCCTCGGACCCCTCGTCGCCGGCGATCCCGCCGCCGACGCAATGCGCCGCGCCGGGCTGCGGCGGATGCGCACGGTGGCCACCGGGCTGCTCGTGCTGGCCGCGGTGGTGTACGTCGTCACGCGGGACCGCGGCGGGTTCCTCGGCTTCGTCAACGCCGGGGCCGAGGCGTCGATGGTGGGTGCGATCGCGGACTGGTTCGCGGTCACCGCCCTGTTCAAGCACCCGCTGGGGCTGCCGGTCCCGCACACCGCGCTGATCCCCCGCAAGAAGGACGAGCTGGGTCGCGGGCTGGAGGAGTTCGTCGGGGAGAACTTCCTGCAGGAGGCGATCATCCGTGACCGCATCGGCGCGGCCGGGGTCTCGCGGCGGTTGGGCGCCTGGCTGGCCCAGCCGGCCAACGCCCAGCGCGTCGTGGACGAGGTGGCCGACGTGACGGCGATCGCGCTGTCCAAGGTCCGCGACGACCACATCGAGTCGCTGGTCCGCGACGCGTTCACCCCGCGGTTCCGGGAGGAGCCGATCGCACCGCTGCTGGGCGGGCTGCTGACCGAGGCCCTCGAGGACGACCTCCACCACGGGCTGGTCGACCTGGCTCTGGACGAGCTGTACGGCTGGCTGGTCGAGAACCCGGAGACGGTCGCGGAGGTGCTGGGCGAGCGGGCGCCCTGGTGGACGCCGCCCCGGCTCAACGAGGCGGTGACCGGGCGGATCCACACCGAGCTGGTCCGCTGGGTCTCGGACATCCGTGACGACCCTGGCCACCGGGCCCGCGTCGCCCTCGACTCGGTGCTGCGTCAGCTGGCCGACGACCTGCTCCACGACCCCGACACCCAGGCCCGCGCCGAGGCGCTCAAGGAGCGCGTGCTCGACAACCCGGCGGTGATGAGGTCCGCGGTCTCGCTCTGGGACGCGCTGCGACGGGCGCTCACCTCGTCGCTCCAGGACCCGCACGGCGCCGTACGCCAGCGCATGATGACCGAGGTCGAGGCGTTCTCGACCCGGCTCAACTCGGACGCGACCCTGCAGGCACGGCTGGACGGGCTGGCCGCGGACGCCGCCGTCTTCGCCTTGGACCGGTACGGCGCAGAGGTCACCGCCGTCATCACGCACACCATCGAGCGGTGGGACGGCCGCGAGGCCGCCCGCCGGATCGAGCTGCACGTCGGGCGCGACCTGCAGTTCATCCGGATCAACGGGACCGTCGTCGGCGGCCTGGTCGGAGTGGTCATCCACGCCGTCAGCGTCGTGCTGCCCTGACCGGCTTGTGATTTGGGAGCGCGACACGCCCGGGGGGACAATGTGAGCGTGACGGACTACAAGGACGTGCCTCTGGAGGACGCCTCGATCAAGCTCGGCCAGTTCCTCAAGCTGGCCGATCTCATCGAGTCCGGCGGCGAGGCCAAGCAGGTGCTCGCCGGAGGCATCGTCCGCGTCAACGGCGAGGTCGAGACCCGCCGCGGCCGCCAGCTCGAGCGCGGCGACATCGTGAGCGTGGCCGCCAAGTCCGCCCGGGTGGGCGGCGAGCGCGAGTGGGAGTGAGTGCCTAGCTCACACCCAGCAGATCCACCACGAAGACCAGGGTCGCGCCCGGCTTGATGACGCCCCCGGCGCCCCGGTCGCCGTACGCCAGGTGCGGTGGGATCACGAGCTGTCGCCGACCGCCCACCTTCATGCCCTGGACGCCGGTGTCCCAGCCCTGGATGACCTGACCCACGCCGAGACGGAACCTGAGCGGCTCGCCGCGGTTGTAGGACGCGTCGAACTCCTCGCCGGTCTCATGGGTCACCCCGACGTAGTGGACCTCGACGGTCCGGCCGGCCTGCGCCTCCTCGCCGTCGCCCTCCATCAGGTCCATGACGACCAGGTCGGTGGGCGGCTCGGGGTCAACGAAGTCGATCTCGGGCTTGTCCATGGTTGCGACCCTAGCGAGCCGGTGGCGAGACCTCGCCGGGGTGGCGGTGGGATATCAACCTGTCGAGCGTCCGGACCGGTTGAGGAGCCACCGTCGTCCGGGGTGTCCGGTCGACCTCGACCGGGCGGCGGTGGGATATCAACGCCCCGACCGGACAGACCAGTTGAGGAGCCACCGCCGTCCGAGGTGGCCGGCGGACCCCGGCCGGGCCGCGGTGGGATATCAACGCCTCGACCGGACAGACCGGTTGAGATGCCAGCGACGCCCGCGCTAGCGTCCGCCGGCCACCCGCAGCGTCGTGCCGGTGACGTAGGACGCCTCGTCGCTCATCAGCCAGGCCACGGCGTCCGCCACCTCCTCAGGCTCCCCGGCCCGCTGCATCGGGATCAGCGGGGCCACCCGATCCAGCCGGCCGGGCTCGCCGGCGTCGGCGTGGATGTTCGTGCGGATCAGCCCGGGCGCGACGCCGACCACGCGGACACCCTGGTCCGCCACCTCCTCGGCCAGGCCCAGTGTGAGCGCGTCGATGCCGGCCTTGGCCGCGGCGTACTGCACGTACTCACCGGGCGAGCCCTTGGTCGCGGCACCCGAGCTGATGTTGACGATCACACCGCCCGGTCCGCCGTACGCCGTGGACAGCGCCCGAACCGCCGCGCGCGCGACCAGGATCGCCGAGGTCAGGTTGAGGTCGATCGTCTTGCGGATCACCTCCACAGGCGTCTCGGCCAGCGATCCGATGTGGAAGGTCGCCCCGGCGTTGTTGACCACACCGGTCAGGGGCCCGGCCGCTTCGAACAGCCTGTCGACGCCCCCCGCCTCCAGGAGGTCGGTCTGCACCAGCGTGCACCCACCGCCCGCCGCCTCGACGTCCGCCTCGGCCAGCTCGGCGGCCGCGTCGTCGTGGGCGTAACCGAGGACCAGGTCGTGCCCGGCCCGCGCCAGCCGATGCGCGATCGCCGCCCCGATGCCCCGGGTGCCGCCGGTGACGAGGGTGCGGGGCCGGATCATGGGCGACAGCATCTCAGCGGAGGTCGCGCGACGGGGCAGCGGTGGTCCGGGCGGCGGTCAGTGGGCAACCGGTGCGGCCTGCATGTGGTGGTTTGAGGTTGGTGGCTGACCGCTCGTGTGGGTGGGGCGGGGCGGCGGTCAGTTGGCAACCGGGGCGGCCCGGAATCTGGCGGTCTGAGGTTGCTGGCTGACCGCTCGCGCGAGCGGCCAGGGCATCGGCTCAGGTCTGGTGCACGTAGGAGTCGAGCTGGTCGCGCTCGAACTCCAGCTGGCTCAGCTTGTGCTTGACCACGTCACCGATGGAGACGATGCCGACCAGCTTGCCGTCCTTGACCACTGGAACGTGCCGGAACCGGCGCCTGGTCATGACCTCCATCAGGGCGTCCAGCGTGTCGCCGGGCTCGCAGGTCTCGACGACCTCGGTCATGATCGCGCCGACCGTGTTGTTGACGACGGTGCCGTCGTGGTGGAGGTGGCGTACGACGTCGCGCTCGCTGACGATGCCGTCGACGGACTCGCCGTCGGCGCTCACGATCAGCGCGCCGACGTTGTGCTCGGCCAGCTTCGCGATGAGCTCGCGCACACCGGCGTCCGGGGTGATGGTGACGACGTCACCGGCTGGCTTGGCCTTGAGCACTTCGGCGATCTTCATCGCGACCTCCCGAAACGGTTGGAAACCTGACGGTAGCGAGCGGACGGTGCGCTGAACAGGGGATCGCTCAGGACTCGGGATCACGCGGGGCGCGCGGCCGCAGCTCGGACACCGACCCGGGCCCGGACGGCTGCCAGTCCGGGTCGCCGTCATCGTCGTCCACCGAGCCCAGGAACGACAGAACCGCGTCATGCAGGTGGCCGTTGGTGGCCAGGGCGTTGCCGCTCCACGGGCCGTCCTCGCCGGCCAGCGAGGTGAAGAGGCCGCCCGCCTCCCGCACGATCACGTCCAGCGCCGCCATGTCGTGCAGGGCGAGCTCCGGCTCGGTGGCGATGTCCACGGCTCCCTCGGCGAGCAGCATGTAGGACCAGAAGTCGCCGTAGGCCCGGGACCGCCAGCAGCGGCGCATCAGCGCGATGAAGTCGTCGCCCTGGCCGCGCTCCTCCCAGCCGTGCAGGGAGGAGTACGACAGCGAGGCGTCCTCGAGGCGGCGTACGTCGGACACGTGGCACTGGGTGGCCTTCAGCAGCGATCGGCCGGTCCACGTGCCGGCGCCGGAGGACGCCCACCACCGCCGCTGCAGGGCCGGCGCCGAGACCACGCTCAGCACCACCTCGTCGTCGACGGCCAGCGCGATCAGCGTGGCCCAGACGGGTACGCCGCGGACGAAGTTCTTGGTGCCGTCGATCGGGTCGATGATCCAGCGCCGCTGGCTGTGCCCCGTCGAGCCCTGCTCCTCACCGGTCACCGCGTCGCGCGAGCGCACCCGCGACAGGGTGCGCCGGATGCTCTCCTCGACCGCCTCGTCGGCATCGGTGACAGGGGTGAGGTCCGGCTTCGACATCACGTGGAGGTCGAGCGCCTTGAACCGCCCGGTGGTCAGCGAGTCGGCATCGTCGGCCAGGACGTGGGCCAGTCGGAGGTCGTCGGTGTAGTCCTGCCCCTGAACCGGCACGGCATCACCCTATGCTGCGGTGAACCATTCCCGGTGGAGGGACGTAGGCAACGACATGTGGGAGATCAGAGGCCTGCCGCTGCACGTCCTCGTGGTCCACGCCACGGTGGTGCTCACGCCGCTCGCGGCGATCATGGCGATCGCCTACGCCACCTGGCCGAGGTACCGCGAGCGGCTGCGATGGCCCACCGCCGCCGCGGCCGTCATCGCCGTGGCGCTCGTCTGGGCGGCCTACCTCTCCGGGAACAACTTCTTCTCCAGCAGCCGGTTCGACCACTTCTCGGGAGCGATCCTCGACAGGATCCACACCCACCAGAGCTACGCCCGGACGCTGCGCTGGATCGCCTCCGCATTCGGGGTCGTCACGCTGGTCGCGGTGTGGCTGCACAGCCGCACCGGGCCTACGCGGACGGTCCTCGCGGTGCTGGTCGTTGTCGGTGCGGTGCTGACCCTGGTCTGGACGTTCCTCACCGGTGAGGCCGGGTCTCGGGCCGTCTGGGGAACCTAGGAGCTAGTACGCCGGCTCGGACCGCGCGGCCAGCAGTCGCCGGAACGACGCCACGCGGTCAGGATCGGCCTGGCCCTTCGCAACGGCCTCGTCGAGCCCGCACTCCGGCTCGCCGGTGCCGTGGGTGCAGCCGCGCGGGCAGTCCTCGGTCATCTCGTCGAGGTCCGGGAACGCCTCGATCAGGTCCTCCGGCTGGACGTGCGCGAGCCCGAACGACCGGATCCCCGGCGTGTCGATGATCCAGCCGCCGGCCGCTCCTGGGAGTGGCAGCAGGTAGGCCGAGGTGGACGTGTGCCGCCCGCGCCCGGTGACGGCGTTGACCACGCCGACCTCGCGGTCCGCGTCCGGGACCAGCGCGTTGACCAGCGTCGACTTCCCGACCCCGCTGGAGCCGAGCAGCACGCTCACCCGACCCTCCAGCCGACCCTCGAGCTCGGACAGGTCGCCGCCGCGGTGGGTGACCACCCACGGCACGCCCAGGGAGCGGTACGTCGCGAGCAGGTCCTCGGGCGAGGTGAGGTCCGACTTGGTGAGACAGAGCAGCGGGGCCAGGCCTGCGTCGTAGGCCGCCACGAGCGCGCGGTCGATCAGCCGGGGCTGCGGGTCGGGGTCGGCGAGGGCGACCACGACCACGAGCTGCTCGGCGTTCGCGACGATGACCCGCTCCACCGGGTCGTCGTCCTCCGCCGTGCGCCGCAGGGTCGTGGTCCGCTCGCCGACCTCGACGATGCGCGACAGTGAGCCCTCGTCGCCCGAGACGTCGCCCTCCACGCGGACCCGGTCTCCGACGACCACGCCGCGGCGGCCCAGTGGCCGCGCCTTCATGGCCGTGACGACTCGGCCGTCGACCAGCAGGGTGTAACGGCCTCGGTCCACGGTGACGACCACGCCGTCGGCGGCGTCCTCGTAGGTGGGGCGCTCCTTGGTGCGGGGCCGGGTCCGGCGTCGGGGACGGTCGTAGTGCTCGACGTCCTGGTCGGAGTACCGGCCCGTGGGCATCAGAACAACCCGGACCAGAAAGCGCCGAAGTCCGGGAAGGTCTTCGAGGTCGTCTCGATGTCGTCCACGAGCACGCCGTCGACCGCAGCGCCGACGACCACGCCGGCGTGCGCCATCCGGTGGTCGGCGTAGGTGTGGAACACCCCTCCGTGCAGGGAGGCAGGGCGGAACGAGAGGCCGTCCGGGTGCTCGACCACGTCGGCGCCCAGGCCGCCGAGCTCGGCGGCCAGTGCCGCCAGCCGATCGGTCTCGTGGCCGCGGATGTGCGCGACCCCGCGCAGATGGCTGGGGCCGGCGGCAAGCGCGCACAGCGCCGCAACGGCCGGCGTGAGCTCGCCGTGGTCGTGCAGGTCGACGTCGATGCCCTCGAGCCGATCCGGTCCGATGACGGTGAGGCCCGCATCGCCGAGGGTGACGGTGCACCCCAGTTGTCCGAGGATGTCGCGCAGCCCGTCACCGGCCTGCGTGGTCGACGTCGGCCAGTCCCGGACCGTGATCCGCCCGGCGGTGACCGCGGCCAACCCCAGGAACGGCGCCGCGTTCGACAGGTCCGGCTCGACCAGGTGGTCCACCGGCTTGACGACCCCCGGCGCGACCGACCAGCGGTTCGCCTCGGCGTCGTCCACCTCGACTCCGTGCTCGCGCAGGATGGCCACGGTCATGTCGATGTGGGGGAGGGAGGGGACCGGCTTGCCGTCGTGGCGGACATCGACCCCCTCGTCGTACCGCGCGCCGGCCAGGAGCAGCGCCGAGACGAACTGCGAGGACGCCGACGCGTCGATGACCACCCGGCCGCCACGGACAGACCCGGTGCCGCGGACCTCGAACGGCAGGGCGCCCCGGCCGCCGTCCTCGACGTCCGCACCCAGCGTGCGCAGTGCGGCCAGGACCTCACCGATCGGCCGGGTGCGCATGTGCGGGTCGCCGTCGAAGCCGACCGTGCCGCTGGACAGGCCGGCGGCCGGCGGGACGAACCGCATCACCGTTCCGGCCAGCCCGCAGTCGACCTGCGCGTCGTGGTCGAACCGGCCGGGGGTGACCGCCCAGTCCTCGTCGCTCGTCTCGACGTCCGACCCGAGCCCGGTCAGGGCCGCGGCCATCAGCAGCGTGTCGCGGGACCGGAGCGCCCGGCGTACGACGGAGGGGCCGTCGGCCAGCGCAGCCAGGAGCAGCGCACGGTTGGTCAGCGACTTGCTGCCTGGCAGGGACACGACGCTGTCGACCGGGCCGGTCGCCCGAGGGGCAGGCCACGGTGCGGTCGACGGATGGCTCAAGTCACCCTGGCCTTGGCCAGAGCCGCCTCGCGGCGGGCGCTGCGGGCCAGGTGCTTCGCCTCGCGACGCGCATCCTTCGCGACGCGGCGGGTCCGCCACACGAGGCCGGGCTGGCCCTCGGTGTCGCCCGACGCGATGATCAGGCCGCCGAGCATCGACACGTTCTTGAAGAAGTGCACCCGCTGCTGGGCCCGCTCGCCGGGATCGGACTTCTCCCAGAACCGGTGGCCTGCAGCCGTCGTCGGCACGAGGGTGGCGGCGAGCACGAGAGCCGACAGCCGCGGCGCCTTTCCGCTGGCCAGTCCCAGGCCCGCAGCGATCTGCGCGACACCGTTGATCCGCACGAGGCTCGTCGGGTCGGACGGCAGCTGCGGGACGACGCGCTGCAGGAGAGGCACCAGCTTCTCGGTGACCGGCTCAGCAGCCCCCGCCTTCGGTCCGGCGTTGCGGACGGAGTCGATGCCACCCACGATGAACATCGAGGCGAGCATCGGACGTGCGAACAGTCTGCTGATGGCCATGGCTCAGTCAAACACGTTCCGCGAGGTCCGGAGCCGCGGGTGCATGAGCTCTGACCCTGTCTCCGGTGGCCTCTAGGCTGGGGTCATGTGCGGCCGCTACGCCTCGAGCCGGCGCCCCGAGGACCTCATCGAGGAGTTCGAGGTCGTCGAGAGCAAGGTGCCTGCACCGCTGGCTCCCGACTACAACGTCGCCCCCACCAAGGAGGTGTACGCCGTCGTGGAGCGGCCGCCGTCGCAGTCGCCCAAGAGGGGAGCGGATGATGCGGCGGAGCCGCCCGAGCGCCAGCTCCGCACACTCAAGTGGGGGTTGGTCCCGTCCTGGGCCAAGGACCCCAAGATCGGCAACCGGATGATCAACGCCCGGATGGAGACGGTGGCCGAGAAGCCGGCGTACCGCAGGGCGCTGGCCTCGCGGCGCTGCCTGCTGCCGGCCGACGGCTACTTCGAGTGGTACCCGACCGACCAGAAGACCAAAGCGGGCAAGCCGAAGAAGCAGCCCTTCTTCATCCATCCCAAGGACGGCAGCACGCTCGCGATGGCCGGGCTCTACGAGATCTGGCGCGACCCGGAGAAGGCCGACGACGCTGACGACCGCTTCCTGTGGAGCTGCACCGTGATCACCACCGATGCGCCGGACGACCTCGGGAAGATCCACGACCGGATGCCGCTGATGGTCGAGCGGGAGCAGTGGGCCGCGTGGCTGGACCCACGCACCGACAAGGACTCCGTGCTGGACCTGCTGGTGCCCGCCGCGCCGGGGCGGCTCGAGGCCCACCCGGTCTCGCTCGCGGTCAACGCGGTGAAGAACAACGGTCCGGAGCTGGTCGAGCCGCTCGACCTGTCGTGACGCTGGGATGACGCGGAGATGAGGCAGCCATGAGCGGGACCCGCAGCGTCGACACGCCGCACGGCGAGGCGCGGCTGGAGACCTTCCGAGCGAGGTCGCCGTTCGTCACGCTCCTGCTCAGCCACGGCGCGGGCGGCGGCACCGGCGCCCGGGACCTCCAGGCGCTGGCCGGGGAGCTGCCGGGCCAGGGGGCCAACGTCGTGCTCCTCGAGCAGCCGTGGCGGCTCGCGGGCCGCAAGGTCGCGACGCCGCCGCCGACGCTGGACGACGCACTGATGGCCGCAGCGAGGAGCCTGCGCTTCCGGACCCCGCTCGTGGTGGGCGGCCGGTCGGCGGGGGCTCGGTCGGGTGCCCGGTCGGCGTCCGGGCTGGGCGCGGTCGGCTGCCTGTGCCTGTCGTTCCCCCTGCACCCGCCGGGCCGCCCGGAGAAGTCCCGGCTGGAGGAGCTGCGCGGCAGCGGCGTACCGACCCTCGTCGTCCAGGGTGAGCAGGACACGATGGGCCGGCCCGAGGAGTTCCCCGACGACCTGGACCACGTCGACTTCGCCGTGGTCCCCGGCGGGGACCACGGGCTGCGCGTCCCGAAGTCCGCCGGGCTCAGCGAGGCCGAGGCCATGGAGATCGTGGTGGAGTCCACGCTGGAGTGGCTGGTGCGGGAGGTGGCGGGTTCGACCTGGGAATGACGTCGCCGACGAGGCTGTTGGACCAGTTGTGATCGCCGTACTGGAGCCTCCCGCCGCGCGCGTAGGCTGGGAGACGATGACAGACACCCCAGACCTGCAGGCGCCCGACGACCTGTCCGAGCTCGACGTCGCCACCGAGACCGACGATGAGCGCGCGGCGCGCTTCGAGCGCGACGCGCTGCAGTACCTCGACCAGCTCTACTCCGCCGGGATGCGGATGACCCGCAACCCCGCCGACGCAGAGGACCTCGTGCAGGAGACGTTCGCCAAGGCGTTCTCCTCGTTCCACCAGTTCCGGCCGGGCACCAACCTGAAGGCCTGGCTCTACCGGATCCTCACCAACACCTTCATCAACAACTACCGCAAGAAGCAGCGCCAGCCGCAGCAGTCGATGTCCGAGGACGTCGAGGACTGGCAGCTCGCGCGCGCCGAGTCGCACGCCTCGTCCGGGCTGAAGTCGGCGGAGATGGAGGCGCTCGAGCACCTCCCCGACTCCCAGGTCAAGGACGCCCTCCAGCGGCTGCCGGAGGAGTTCCGGCTCGCGGTCTACCTCGCCGACGTCGAGGGGTTCGCCTACAAGGAGATCGCCGAGATCATGGACACGCCGATCGGCACCGTGATGTCGCGGCTCCATCGCGGCCGGCGCCAGCTGCGTGACATGCTGTCGGACTACGTGCGGGCCAACGACCTGCTCCCGGCCGGACGTGACGGAGGGGACTCGTGAGCCACGACCACGACCTCGACCCGTCCGCGAGCGAGTGCGCCGACTTCCTCGAGCAGATCGTCTACTTCATCGACAACGAGCTGGCTGCCTCGGACTGCGCCGTGGTCCGCGCCCATCTCGACACCTGCAACCCGTGCCTGGAGAAGTACGACCTCCAGCGCACCGTGAAGTCCATCGTGGCCCGCTCGTGCTCAGAGGCCGCTCCTGAGGAGCTCCGCCAGCGCGTGCTGCTCCGCATCCGCGAGGTCCAGGTCCGCATCACCGACGTCTGAGCCGCTTTTCGACCGTCCGTGATCACCCCGCCGCCGGGGTAGTCACGGACGGTTCTGTCGGTTCTGGGCCGTCTACCCGACAAGAACGTCCGTGACTACCCTCACCACGGGGTGACAGCATTGCGCGTCAACAATGACGTCATTATGGTGTCGTTGTGACATCAGCACTGACGGCACCGTGGCGGCTGCTCCGGACCAGGCCGGACCTGGCCAGGCTGGTCGGCGCCGGACTGGTCTCGATGAGCGGCGACTGGCTGTTGGCGGTCGGGCTGTCCTACGCCGTCTACGACCTGACCGGCTCGACGATGGCCTCGGCCGGGGTGTTCCTCACCGCGCTGCTGCCGCAGGTGCTGGTCGGGCTGGTGGCCGGGGTCCTGGTCGACCGCTGGGACCGGCGGCGGACGATGCTGGTCGCCAACCTGGTGCTGGCGGCCGGGCTCCTGCCGCTGCTGCTCGTCGAGGACGCAAGCTCGATCTGGATCGTCTACCCCGTACTCGTCCTCGAAGCGGTCGTCGAGACGCTGTTCGCCCCGGCCGAGCAGGCGATGCTGCCCCGGGTCGTGGGCGGGTCCGAGTCGAGCGACCTGGTCACCGCGAACGCGCTCAACGACCAGGCCCGCAACGTCGCCCGCCTGGTCGGCGGTGCGCTGGGCGGCGTGCTCGCCGCCCTCGGCGGGATCCCGCTCGTGGCCCTGGCCGACTGCGGCACGTTCCTCCTGGCGGCGCTGCTCATCGCCCGGATCCGTACGTCGGGCGCGGTCGCGCCACGCGAGGAGAGCGCCGAGCACGTGGTCCGTGGTCGCTTCGCCGAGCTCCGTGCGGACTGGGTCGAGGGTGCTCGCGTGGCCCTGGGCTCCCGGGTGATCCGGGTGCTCGCGGTGTTCTGGCTGATCACGTCGTTCGGCGAGGGGATCTGGGGCACCCTTTTCGCGCCTTACGTACGTTCGGTGCTGGACGGTGGCGCCGAGGCGCTCGGACTGATCAGCGGCATCCAGGCCGTCGGGGGAGTGATCGGCGGCCTCTTCGCGGCGTCGTACGGCAGCCGCTGGCGGCCGGCGCGGATGCTCGGCCTCGGAGCCCTCGTGTTCGGAGCGGTCGACCTGGCCATCGCGCTCTACCCGCTGCGCTACGTGCACGCCTGGCCGGCCGCGACGCTGATGGTCGTGGTCGGGCTGCCCGGTGCGGTGATGAGCGCCGGGATGATGACTCTCTTCCAGCAGCACACCGACGACCGTGAGCGCGGCCGGGTCTTCGCCCTGCTGCTGCTCGTCCGCTCGACCTTCCAGGTGCTGGGCAGCCTCACCGCCGGACTGCTCGGCGGTGTCCTGGGCATCGTGCCGGTGATGGCCTGGCAGGGGTGCGGCTACGTGCTGGCCGGCGCGCTCGTCGTCCTGTTGCTCGTCCGTCGGGAGGACTCCAGTGACGCGACGAGCCCCCGGCCGGTGGGCGGGGGCTCGTCGGTCAGCGCGTGACGACAGGTGTGGGAGCCGCGCTACCAGCGGCTGACCCGCGCCAGGGTCAGCGCGCGGGACTCGACGAACGGCTCGTTCTGGTCGTACAGCCAGGGGCGACCGATCCACAGGAACGCGTCGGCGTACTGCTGGGCCAGCTCGACGGTGTGCTGGGGCAAGCCCCATTCCGGGTCGGCGAAGTCGTAGGTGGGCGGGATGCCGAGGGCGACGCAGGGTCCGGGGTCCTGCTGGCTCGCGCAGACCCGCGCGTTGTCCGGGTCGGGGGCCCGGTAGTCGCCGAAGACGAAGCCCTTGCCGTTCGAGGAGGTGTTGACGACGAAGTGCTTGTCCGCGATGCCCTGGGTGGCCAGCGCTCGGACGACGTCCGCACCGCGCTCCACCTCATCGATCGTGGACGAGTAGTGGGTGGTGTTGAGCGCGATGCCCCGTGCGTACCGCACTCCGTCCTGGATCGCGATCCGGGTCGCTGCAGGCACGCCACCCTGGGACTCGATCGGCCAGTCCGCTGCGCCGACGTCGATGTAGACCGACGTGTTGGGCAGCGCCGAGAGCGTCCGGGCCGCGAAGGCGATCAGGTCCGAGGGTGCCCGGGACCCGCGCGGTGCGCAGAGCGCGAAGGGACCGTCGGGTTGGAGGATGATGGCGGCGTGGGCGTCGCCGACCGCTGAGGCGAACCGCTCGATCCAGGTCCGGTACGACGCGCTCTCGGCGGGCGTTGGAAGCCGGTGACAGGCTTCGTCCTCCCATGGGTGCATCCGGAAGATCGACATCTGGACCAGGGCGTCGGTCGAGCCGGCCTGCTGCTGCGAGCTCGCGACGTAGCCACGGACCTTGTCGGCGATCTCCGCGTCGGAGATCCAGCCGCCGAACCATTTCGCCTTGGGCGCCAGCGCGATCTTGCCGAGCAGCTGTTTCGTCTCCCCGCTGGCGCGCTCGTACGGCGCCCACGCCATCTCGCCGTCACCCTCGTAGACGCCCCACGGCCGACCCGCCAGCGGGTTCTGGGCATCGATGCGTCGCTGGCGCACGGCGGCCAGCCAGGCGCGCGTGCGGTGCAGCGGAGGACCGGCGTGGTGGACACTCGAGACCGCTGGGGGCGTCGGCGTCGGGGTCGCGGGAGCCACAGAGCGCGCGCCAGCGGTGGGCGCTCTTGTCGGTTCCGCCCGGGGCGAGTCGTCCGCACCGGAGCAGGCCGAGGGCGCGGCGCTCAGCGCCAGCGCGGCGATCAGCGCTGACGTCCTGGCCAGGCGGCGCGGTGAGCGAGGGGTCACCGCGATCGAGTCTCCCAGACGCCACGAGCCCCAGCCGCGGGCTGGGGCTCGGTGCGATCGGCGCCGGTCAGGCGTTGGGGCGCTTCCCGTGGTTCGCCTTCTTCTTCTTGCGACCGCGGCGCTTGCGTCCGGTCTTGCTCATGGTGACCTCCTGGATCGATCACCCCATGTGTCCCAGTCCGCGGCGCCGGACGCCGAATCGGGGCTGGTCACGCCTGGTCGCGCACCACCTTGAACTTCACGACCAGCGGGGACGCGTCGACATTCCCGACCTGGTCGGTGGCGGTGATCGAAACCTTGTGCTTCCCGGGCTGGACCTTGGCCTTGAACGCCCCGTTGCACGGCTTCGCCGTGCCCCTGTCCAGCTTGCAGGTGAAGGTGGCGGGCTCCGAGGCGAAGAAGCTGATCTTGACCTTGGCCTTGCGGCCTGCGGTGACCACCTTCTTCGCCGGTCCGGACTTGAGGAAGGTGTTCGGCGGGATGCATTCGTCGTGGCTGTTCTTCAGCGCGGGGCAGGCGTCCTGGGTGAGGTCGCCGTACCCGTCCCCGTCGGCGTCCGGCTCGATGCGTGCCGAGAGGTTGAGGCGGAACGACTGTCCGCCATCGGGTCCTCCCTTGTCCGTGGCGATCGTCGTGCCGACCGGATCGTCGAACGCGTTTCCTGACCGCCAGCGGACCTCGTCACCCGTGTCGCCCGTAGGGAAGTCGCAGCCGACCTGATCCACGCTCTGCTTCGGGACGTGGATCGCGATCACGTCACCGGTCGTGATCGGAACCCGGATGAGGAAGCTGTTGAGGCGCCCAGCAGCCAACGCGTGCGTCTCCGAGGCGCCGGTGATCGTGTAGGTGTCGGCGGGTCCCTCGCGCGCGGTCCGCAGGGCGACACTCCCGGGGTTGAAGACCGGCGCCATCACGGAGAACGACGTCAGCACGCCGGACGACGTCGCGGTGAATCCCGGTGCGGCCGCGACCTTGTCCTGGAAGAACGTGGTCCCCGTGTCGCACGCGTGAACAACGCTGCTGATGGGAGCGGTCGACCCGATATCAAGGCCGTCGGCGACGGCACTGCTTGCGGACAGGCTGACGGTGGCGATGGCGACGAGAGCCAAGGCGCCGCTCCGGCGTGGGGGCATCCACGGAGGCTACGTCGTCGAGGCCTCACCGGCTAGGGGTGATCCGGGTGAGGAACCGCTGCGCGTCGACCACGACACGGGTCACCTCGCCGGAAGCCACCACCTTGCCGTCGCGGACGTGTCGCGCGGCGACGCTGAACCGGCGCAGCCTGCCGTCGACGTACGTCGTCTCGGCCGTCACCTCGACCTCGGCGCCCACCGGGCTGGCGGTCAGGTGCTCCAGCTGGACCCGGGTCCCGACCGAGGTCTCGCCCTCCGCGAGCGCGGACTCGAGCGCTGCGCAGGTCGCCGCCTCGCACCAAGCCAGCAGCCGCGGCGTGGCCAGGACCGCGAGGCTGCCCGAGCCGACCGCGAGCGCGGTGTCGTCGTCGGTGACGGTGAACCGGAGCGCGGTCACGCGAGGTGCTTGCGATAGGTGATGAGCAGGGTCTCGGGATAGGGCCGCCAGTCCCGCTCGGGCGTGCGAACGAACCCGAGCAACTCGTAGACCCGGTGTGCCGCCACCATCTCCGGGAGCGTCGAGAGCACGATCGCGCTGGCGCCGACCTCGCGGAACCGGTCGAGGCAGAACTCGGTGAGTGCGCGCCCGATGCCCCGTCCGCGCGACTCCGGGGCCACCGCGAGCATTCGGAACTCACCCTCGTCGGCCAACCCTATCTCCCGCCACGCGGAGCCCTCGGGGCAGATGGTCACCGTGCCGAGCAGGGTCCGGTCGTCCTGGTCGACGGCCACGAGCAACTCCGCTTCGTGCAGCCGCGCCTCGGCGTTGCGGAGGTGGTCGGCGTACGGGTCGCGCTCGCCCTCCAGCCACTCCTGGTACGCCGCCACCGTCAGGTCACCGACCGCGGCCACCTCGTCGAGCCGAGCCGGACGGATGTGCATCAGGGATGCCTAGATGCCGAACGTCGAGCGCGGGTAGCCGGCCTCGACGTCGGTGATCACGTTGACCAGGTACGGCACGCCGCTGGCGAAGGCGCGGTCGAGGGCCGGAGCGATCTGCTTCGGGTCGGCGACGGTCTCGCCGGCGCCGCCGAGCGCCTGCACGACGGCGTCGTACGGCGTCCGGGGCGCGAGGTCGGCGATCACGTCGTAGCCGTAGAGCATCTGCATCGGGCCCTTCTCGAGCGCCCAGGCAGAGTTGTTGCCCATCACCATGACCACCGGGAGCTGGTGTCGCACGAGCGTGTCGACGTCCATGAGCGAGAACCCGGCCGCGCCGTCGCCGAGCAGCAGCACCACCTGCGACGAGGGCCTGGCCAGCCGGGCGGCGATGGCGGCCCCCGGTCCAGCGCCCAGGCAGCCGTAGGGTCCTGGGTCGAGCCAGCCGCCGGGCTTCTTCGGCTCGACGTACTTGCCGGCGAAGCTGACGAAGTCGCCGCCGTCTCCGATCACCACGGCATCCTCGGCCAGCCGTGGCACCAGCTCGCCGTAGATGCGAGCCGGGTGGATGGGGTCGGCCTCCGCGGCGAGCAGCTCCGCGTCGCGGACCGAGGCCGCGGCCACCGTGTCGGCCAGCGTCGAGCGCCAGTCGGACCAGTCCGGCTTCGCACCGCGCTCGACCGCCGCCTGGAGCCCGTCGAGGACCGCGGTCAGGTCACCGGAGACCGAAGCGGCGAGCTCCGCGTGGGCCGCGACCTGGCCCGGCGAGTCCGCCACGTGCACGACCCGGGCAGCTGCCGAGCCCTCCTCCTTGCCGCCGAACACGCCGTAGCCCAGCCGGAAGTCGAGAGGCGTTCCCACCACGACGACGAGGTCGGCGCCGCCGAGCGCCCTGCTGCGCGCCTTGGTCACCAGCAGCTCGTGACCTCCGGGCACGATCCCGCGACCCATCCCGTTGGTGAGCGTCGGGATGCCGAGCTCCTGGACGAACCGCAGGGCGGCCTCCTCGGCGCCGTCCGCCCACACGTCCGTGCCGAGCACGAGGACCGGCCGTCGGGCCTCGCCCAGCAGCGCGGCCACCCGGGCGAGTGCGTCACCGTCCGGCTCGAGACGACCGCGCTCCGGCGGTTGCGGTGCCGGGCCGGAGGCGGTGTTGAAGAACTCGTCCATAGGCACGTCGACGAAGGTCGGCCCGCGGTGTGAGCTCCGGGCGGCCAGGAACGCTTCGTCCATCCCGGCCAGGACCTCGTCGGCGGTCATGATGGTGCGCGCGAGCTTGGACACCGACGAGACGATGGGCGGCTGGTCGAGCTCCTGGAGGCTGCCGCTGCCCCAACGGTTCTGCGGGGCCCGGCCGCCCACGACGACCATCGGCGAGCCGGCGAACTGGGCCTGCGCGATCGCGCTCACCCCGTTGGTGACCCCCGGCCCGGCGGTGAGCACCGCCAGGCCCGGGACTCGGGTCAGCTTGCCGGTCGCCTCGGCCGCGAACGCCGCGGTCTGCTCGTGGCGTACGTCGAGCAGCCGCATCGGCGGGTCGGCCTTCACCGCGCCGTCGTACATCGGGAAGACGTGCGCGCCCGAGAGCGTGAACATGGTCTCGACACCGTGCGCCCGCGCCACGGCCACGGCGAGCTGGCCGCTGTGGCCCTCGATGGACTCCGTCATGTTTTTGGGGTCTCCGCGGATTCGTGGGTCGGAGGAGCTTGCGGGGGAGACCCAGGATTCCGCGGGGTGATCATGCGGCCCACTCTTGCAGGGCCAGGCTCACTGCGGCTGGCTGGCCTGCAGGAACCTCGGGTTGCTCGCCCGCAGGGCGTCCACCAGCACCAGCAGGAGGTCGGGACGAACCTCGGGCGGCTTGGGACCGAGGGCGAGCTGGAGGTACAGCGCCCGCAGGAACGCCTCGGCGTTGCCGCTCTTGAGGTTCGGGTCGCGGTCGTCGTACGACGCCAGGGCGCCGGCCGTGGCGGCCAGCCGGGCGATCCACGGCTCGATGACCCGCAGCGAGACGATGTTGCGCCGCAGCACCGCCATGGTGGCGGCCGCCAGCCGGTCCGGCTCGCCGTTGGAGAACAGCCGGTCGACCGGCAGCAGGACCCGGTCCGCGATGACGTCGAGCACGACGGTGAGCTCGTTGGTGGCGACGTGCGGCGACTTCGCCAAGGTGGCCAGCGCATCGGCGCCGTGCGCCACCGCGTGCGCCCAGCCCTTGTCGGGCACGAACCCGCGCAGGTCCCGCTCGCGGAGCAGCCAGGTCGCCAACCGGTCCCCCCACTCGAGCACCTTGTTGCCCGGCACCAGCGGGCGCTCGTTGTCGCGGGCGATGCACTCGCCGAGGATCAGCGCCGAGAAGCTGCGCCGGAACACCGAGTCGGTGTCCCTCTCGCCCAGACCGACTCCCAGACCGGCGGCCATCCCGTCGCCCAGACCGGACAGCAGGTCGTCATAGACCCCCCGGGCCACCCAGGTGGCCAGCGTCGGGTACGCCGTGCCGTCCCGCGCCTCGGGGTCGGTGTCGCCGAGCATGCGCGTGAGCTCGGCGGTGAGGTCGTCGAGCGGCCGGTCCTGCGGAACCGCCAGTCCGGAAGCGACGACCTGCTTCCAGTACTGACCCGGCATGCGCCCCATCCTGCCAAAGCATGTGGTCGGCGCGGAGCCGAGGGGAGTCTTGTCTTGTGGGCCGAAACGTGCATTGGCCCAGGCGATATCGCCCACCCCTACGCTGACCTGCGTGGCGTCGCTGATCGAGCTCGTCCGTGCCCACACGGACCTCGACCCGGAGGACGTGGCCTGGCTACAGCTGCTCCAGGCGGACTGGCAGATCATCGCCGACCTGAGCTTCGCCGACCTCATTCTGTGGCTGCCGGACCGCGCGGGCGCCGGCTTCTGGGCCGGGGGGCAGATGCGGCCCACCACCGGCCCCACGGCGTACGTCGACGACATCGTCGGCACCTTCGTGCCCACCGGCCGGCGGCCCCATCTCGACATCGCGTACGCCGAGGGCCGCCTGGTCCGGGAGGGCGACCCGGAGTGGCGCGACGACGTACCGGTCCGGGCCGAGACCATCCCCGTGCGCCGCGGTCAGCGGGTCATCGCGGTCGTGGGCCGCAACACCAACCTCCTGGGTGTCCGCACTCCGAGCCGGCTGGAGCTGTCCTACCTGCAGACCGCGGCCGACCTGACCCAGATGATCGCCGGCGGCCACTTCCCGGTGCCGGGTCAGCGCAGCGACCACGCCGACACCCCGCGGGTCGGAGACGGCTTCCTGCGCGTCGACGAGCAGGGCCGGGTCGTCTACGCCAGCCCGAACGCGCTGTCGGTCTACCGCCGACTCGGCCATTCCGGCGACCTCGACGGGCTCAGGCTCAGCGAGGTGACCCGGGAGCTCGTGCCAACCCGGCTGCGCCCCGACGAGGAGGCGCTCAGTGCGGTCCTGGGCGGACGGGCCAACCGGGACGCCGAGATCGGCGCCGGGTCGGTCTCACTCATCGTCCGCGCCATCCCGCTGCGGCCGCACGGCCGGCTGATCGGCGCGCTGGTCCTCGTCCGCGACGTCACCGACCTGCGCCGACGTGACCGCGAGCTGGTGACCAAGGACGCCACCATCCGCGAGATCCACCACCGGGTGAAGAACAACCTGCAGACCGTGGCGGCGCTGCTGCGGCTTCAGGCCCGACGGATGGACAGCCCGGACGCCAAGGCCGCGCTCGAGGAGGCGGTACGCCGGGTCGGCTCGATCGCGATCGTGCACGAGATCCTCAGCCAGGCGGTCGAGGGGAGCGTCGCCTTCGACGACGTCGCCGACCGGCTCGGCGGGATGGTGGCCGACGTAGGGTCGCTGGGCGGCCGGCTCCGGGTGCGCCGGGAGGGGTCCTTCGGCGAGCTGCCTTCCGAGACGGCGACCACGGTCGCCATGGTGCTGACCGAGCTGCTGCAGAACGCCGTCGAGCACGGCTACCCGGGGCTGGACGAAGCCGGCGGCACCATCCTGGTGACCGCGGCCCGGCCCGCTGGCCGCCTGGTCTTCACCATCGACGACGATGGTCAGGGGCTGCCGCCGGGCTTCGACCTGGAGGGGTCGAGCACGCTCGGGCTCTCGATCGTGGGCACGCTGGTCGAGTCCGAGCTCGGCGGCCGGCTCACGCTCGGCCCGGCCCCGTCCGGACGGGGAACCAGGGCGGAGATCGACGTACCCCTGAGCTGAGCGGTCGCCCCTTGGTGCGTGGCGGCGGCTGCTCAGGCGGTCCGGACGCGGGCCCGGGCGGTGCGGCGCTTCAGCGCGCGGCGCTCGTCCTCGCTCAGGCCACCCCAGACACCGTGGTCCTGTCCCGCGTCGAGGGCCCACTGCAGGCACTGCTCGCGCACCTCGCAGCGACGGCACACCGCCTTGGCCTCCTCGATCTGGAGGATGGCCGGACCGGTGTTGCCGATCGGGAAGAACAGCTCCGGGTCCTCGTCGAGGCACGCGGAACGGTGGCGCCAATCCATGGCTGGGGTTTCCTTCTTTCCGGACGGTCTGGCGTCGTGGGGGATGGGGCCTGTCTCGCCCCCGTGGGGTCGCGCGGCGAGCACACCGCAGGCACGGCAGGTCCAATCCGCCGCCGTGTTCCCTCCAGCGTGCCGAGAATTGGACCGTTACACAAGGGCGTAGCCAGGTCTCGTGGATCACAGCCGTCCCCGCCTAGGCTCCCCTCCGTGAGCGATCCCGACCAGCGCCGGGCACCGTGGTCACTTCTGGGGGCAGCGGGGCTGGTGGGGCTGGAGG
>Ga0136846_1238570_pt1 | contig 35137 bp, 32 predicted proteins | sample HopSoiMetagenom2_FD_96841 | JGI IMG/M metagenome (GOLD analysis project Ga0136846, IMG submission 96841) | Grasslands soil microbial communities from Hopland, California, USA - 2 Assembly 2016 (version 4) | ecosystem: Environmental > Terrestrial > Soil > Grasslands | place: USA: Hopland...
AATGCTCGCCATAGCACGAGCTATGGCTGCGCTTTGCGCCTAGATCAGGCGCCTTTTGACGTGCTGCTCGGACACGCTCGAAATACTCTCAGCCTCTGAGGTAGCCCTGAAAAACCGCGGCGGCGGTGATTCAATTCGCCGCGGCGTTGGCGCATCATGGTGACCATGGCACGCTTCGAATTCACGCCGCAACTGCGGCGCTTCACCGAGACCCCAGTCGTGGATACCGATGCGACGACCCTGCGGGGCGGCCTCGAAGCCACCTTCGCCAGGAACCCGCGCCTTCGCGGCTACGTACTCGACGACCAGGGCCACCTGCGGGCCAACGTCGTTGTGTTCATCGACGGCCGCCGCAGCACCGATCGCGTGTCCTTGAATGATCCGCTGCGTGCTGACGGCAAGGTGTACGTCTTGCAGGCCTTGTCGGGTGGCTGATCACCCGACTCATCCTCTCACAAAGGGACATTTTCATGACCGATCGCGCTTGGGTTGCCACTCGCAAGGGGCTTTTCGAATTGCGTCGCAAGGGCTCCGACTGGAGCATCGCCAACGTGAGTTTTCTCGGCGAGCCGGTGTCGATGGTGCTGCCGCCCACCTCATCGAGCCGCATGCTTGCGGCCTTGAACCTCGGGCACTTTGGCGTGAAGGTGCACGCGTCGGATGACGGTGGTGTGAACTGGCATGAGGTGACGACGCCGGCCTATCCGGAGCAACCGGCAGAGGCGACAGGTGTGGCGTGGAAGCTCGTGCAGATCTGGTCGATGGAATCGCGCAACGGCACGATCTGGGCGGGGACCTTGCCGGGCGGCTTGTTTCGCTCAGACGACGGTGGGTCGAGCTGGAAGTTGAACGAGGCGCTATGGCACAAGCCCGAGCGCACCGAATGGTTCGGCGGCGGCTACGACGTGCCGGGGATCCATTCAATCGCTCCTCATCCGACGCGTCCGGAAGAGATGCTCGTCGGGATCAGTTGTGGCGGCGCCTGGGTCACCAAGGACGACGGTGCGACGTGGGCGCTGCAGGCCACTGGCATGCGCGCCGCGTACATGCCGCCTGATCAGGCCGAAAACCCTAACACGCAGGATCCTCACCGCATCGTGCGCTGCCCCGCGAAGCCGGACGTGTTGTGGACGCAGCATCACAACGGTATCTGGAAAAGCGTGGACGATGCCGTGTCGTGGCAGGAGGTGACGACCTCGCCGCTGTCGAGCTTTGGTTTCGCGGTTGCTGTCGATCCGTCGGACGCGGACACCGCGTGGTTCGTGCCGGGCGTGGCCGATCAGCAGCGCGTGCCGGTTGCGGGCGCGCTGGCGGTCAATCGCACGCGGGATGGCGGAAAGAGCTTCGAGACGCTGCGCAAGGGCTTGCCACAGCTTGCGTGCTACGACCTCATCTATCGCCACGGGCTGTCGGTGGCGCCCGATGGGAAGCAGTTGCTGATGGGCAGCACGACCGGTGGGTTGTGGGCGTCTGGGGACGCCGGCGATTCATGGGCGACGCTGTCAAATCACTTGCCGCCGATTTACGCCGTGCGATTCGGGTAATTCATCCTTCAATGACAGCGGATCAATCCGGTTCCAGCACCGTCCGCTGCACCGCGCTCGTCTGCAGCAATCCTTCCATGCTGTAGATCACCAGCGCCGCCCAGATCAGCAGAAATCCTACGATCCGCGGGCCAGCAAACGGCTCGTTGAACAGCCACACCCCGAGCCCGAACTGGATTGTCGGACCGATGTACTGCAGGATGCCGAGCGTGCTCATACGAATCCGCCGGGCCCCCGCTGCGAACAGAAGCAGCGGAATGGCGGTGACTGGCCCGATGCCGATCAGCATGGCATTCACGAGCGCACTGTCCGCCGGAAAGCTGCTCTCGCCGCGCGCTGCAGAAAACGCGAGCATTGCAAGTGCCGGGGGGGCGAGCAGCATTGTCTCTAGCGCCAACCCTTCCAGCGCTCCCAGCGTGGCGGTCTTGCGCATCAAGCCGTAGCCACCGAAAGTGCAGGCAAGGACCAGTGCGATCCACGGAAACTGCCCGCCCTGCATGGCAAGCCACATCACCCCTGCGGCAGCCAATCCCACGGCCGCCCACTGTGCCGGACGCAGCCGCTCCTTGAGCACGGTGTACCCCAGCAGAACGTTCACAAGCGGCGTGATGAAGTATCCGAGGCTCGCATCGATCACGTGCCCGTGCGTGACCGACCAGATGTAGGTGAGCCAGTTGGCCGACAGCAGCAGCGCACTCACGGCGAACGCGCCGATGACCTTGGGCCTGCGAACAGCCTCTGCGAGCCACGACCAATGCTTGCGCGCGCTCAGCACGAGCAGCAGGAAGATGAGCGACCACACAATGCGATGCACAAGCACGTCGATCGGAGCGATGCTCGCCAACTGCTTGAAGTAGAGAGGAAACAGGCCCCAGCACGCATAGGCGAGGCCGGCGCTGAGAATGCCGGGATTCATGAGATACGAGGGAAGGAAACGAGAGAAGCCGCGAGGCGGACTCCTATTGTGTCAGGGCGAACGGTGGTGTCGCGTTTCAGCCGACATCGCCGTCCACGTAATACCACCGACCTTGTTCGCGCACGAAGCGGCTGAGTTCATGTAGCCGGTGCGCTCGTCCTGCAAGCTTGCTTCGGGCCACGAATTCGACGGTTGCGTGGTCGGCGTCCTGCTGGATCGCTCGCTTCACATCCAGCCCCAACCACTTCATCCCCGGCGGATCGGGCTCCAGATCCGCTGGCCGCGTGCTGATGTGCCAGGTCGCGAGCAGGTAGTCGCGAAGGCCGAGCACGAAGGCGCTGTAGCGCGATCGCATCAAGGCTTCGGCGCTTGGTGCTTGCAAGTGTTGCGGCCCGTCGTGATAGCGACCGCAGCAGGCGGCATGAGTCAATTTGGAGCCGCAAGGGCAGGGGGCGGATGACAGGTCGGATGACATTGGCATGCAGGTCAGCGAAGTTTCAGCTCCCAAGTCTCGCCGATGCGATCACGGCCGAAGCCATGGTGGGCTCAACGAGCAGCAGCCTCAGTTGCACGATGCCGTCGATCGATTCGTGAATCTTGTCGTCACGCGCCTGCACGAGGTACATGCAACCCGCGTTGCTGCCGTCGCGCAGTCCTTGGCAATCCAGCACGTCAGTCTGGTCTTCACTCCAAAAATCTCCCATTGCGCCAAATACTGTATAAAAATACAGTCATCTCATGGATGCACTGCCCACCGTCATTTCGCAGCTTTTCGTGCCGCCTTCTTCCCCGAAGGCGCGCGGCGGCGCTGCGGGTGTGGCCTCGGTGCCTACCCATCGGCATCCGCTCGCCCCCGAAACCCTTCATCCGGCTCTCTGGCTCGGCCACCAACTTGGCCGCCAGATAGATCAAGCTGTTTCCAGTGGCTTCCCTGCACTCAATGCCGAACTGCCCGGCGGCGGGTGGCCGCGGCGGGTGTTGAGCGAGTTGCTGCTGCCGCATCCCGGCGTGGGCGAAATGCGTCTGCTGAGCCCCGTCCTTGCTTCGGTGCAGCAGGCTGGGCGGCTCGTGATGCTCTTCGATCCGCCACAGGAACTCTGCGCCTGGGCGCTTTCGCAGATGGGGCTCGACATCGCCCAGCTTCTCGTCATCCACACCCGTTGCAAGGTGGTGGCGGGAAGCGACAGCCTCTGGGCACTGGAACAGGCCTTGAAGAGCGGCCATGTGGGAGCAGTGCTTGCCTGGTTGCCGCCGCGCCTGCGGGCAGAGCGCCTGCGGCGGCTTCAGCTCGCAGCACATGCCCATGACGGTCCGGCCTTCTTGATCCGCGAAACCGCCGCGCAGCAGCGGCCCACTGCGGCGCCTTTACGCCTGGCCTTGCGTCCGGGCGGGGCCGACATGCTCGACGTGCGCGTGCTCAAACGCCGCGGCCCGCCGCTTGAAACCCCACTGCGCCTGCAACTGCCGCCTGTGCTGTCTGCCGCGGCACGATTGCGCGCGGGCCAGCCCATCGATGCATCGGGTGCGCGACCGACGCCGTCGTCGTCGCAGCAGGCTTTGCAAGGCGCCACCTTCATCAATCTCGCGTCCTGAGAGGTTGAGAGTATTTCGATCATGCCCGCTCATCACGCCAAAAGACTCCTGCTCGTCGTTGCAAATGCTCGCCATAGCACGAGCTATGGCTGCGCTTTGCGCCTAGGAGTCTGCGCGGCAGAAGGTTTGAGAAATATTCATTCGAAATCCGACCTCGCAAAATCGCCCAGGATCGATCTTCTCGATCTTGCCAAGGGGTCAGCGACCACTGAAATTGCCACTTTCGGCGGCAACGATCTTCTGCCGCGCAGACTCCTAGATCAGGTGCCTTTTGACGTGCTGCTCGGACACGCTCGAAATACTCTCAGCCTCTGAGAGAGCCTCTGAGAGGGAGGCTGATTGCGGCACCATGTCTTGCACAAGCTCCGGATTCAATGCTCATGTTGTGGATTGCATTGCACCTGCCGATGTTGTCGCTGGAGTCTTTCGCGGCCACCTTGCCGCGGCAGGCCGAAGGTGTTGATCCAGCGCCGCAGCCCATCGCCCTGGTGGACATGCATTGCATCGTCAGCGCCAACGCCGCCGCGCAAGCCTTGGGCGTGCACCCCGGACTCAAGCGCGCCACCGCACTCGCCTTGGCACCCCACATCGTGCTGGGCGAAGCCGATGCCGCGCGCGACATGCGAGCCATCGTGAGCGTGGCGCATGCGGCGCTCGCCTTCACGCCCTCGGTCACGCTCGAAGACCACGAAGATTCGCAGGCCGCGCCGCACACCGTCTTGCTCGAAGTGCGTGCGAGCCTGCGTTACTTCGGCGGACGCAATCGGCTGCTTCGACGGCTTCATGCCGCGCTCGTGCCTCTTGGTCACACGGTGCATTGCGCGAGTGCGCCTACGCCCAAGGGCGCGGCCCTGCTCGCATGCATGCCTGATCCGCCCGAAGGCCGCCACGCCGCCGACCTGTCCGCGCTCAATCGCATGCTCGACGCCGTGCCGGTGTGGCTCATCGGCCCGGGGCGCGAGCATTGGGAGGCCTTGCAGGGCATGGGCCTGCGCATGCTGTCCGACTTGCGCGGGCTGCCGCGCAGCGGGCTTGCACGGCGTTTCAGTGAAGGCCTGCTCGACGACATCGATCGCGCCCGCGGCGTGAAGCCCGACCCGCGCACCTGGGTCAGCCTCTGCGAAACGTTCGACAGTCGGCTCGAACTCTTCGCACGTGCCGACACCACCGAGCAGGTGCTGCACGGCGCGTCGATGCTTCTGGCGCGACTCGTGGCGTGGGCATCGGCCCAGCATGCGCAGGTGAGCCGGTTCACGCTGCACATGCAGCATGAATCGCGGCATCGGCACGACGCGCAGACGCCTGCCGACAGCAGGCTCGACATCGCATTGGCCGAACCCTCGCGCGACATCTCCCATCTGCTCGTGCTGATGCGCGAACGGCTCGCGAACCTGAAACTCGTGGCTCCCACGCTCGAGCTGCGCATTACCTGCGCCGATGTCGTTCACCGTACCCCGCCCAACAGCGAGCTTTTTCCGAGTGCCCGAAGCGAACGCGAGGGGCTCACCCGGCTCATCGAACGGCTGCAGGCTCGGCTCGGCTGCGAGCAGGTGCAGCGGATTCATCAAGTGGAAGACCATCGGCCCGAACTTGCCACCGGGGCGTGTGTTGCCGATGCGGCGCCGCGAGGCGCGACGAAGCCGGTACCCCGCGTCTTTCGCGGCCCGCAACGCCCGGTGTGGCTGCTTGCGCAACCCGAGCCTCTGCCTGAATGGCAATTGCGTCCGCTGCTCGACGGCCGCCCCTTGCAACTCCTGTGCGGCCCCGAGCGCATCGAAGCCGGCTGGTGGGACGCCGCCCTGGCCGAGCGCGACTACTTCATCGCCCAGGCAAGCGACGGCGCACTGGTGTGGATCTACCGCGCGCGGCTACCGATGTCGGTGGCGCAAGAAGGGCAGGGGTGGTTTTTGCATGGGCGCTTCGGTTGAGAGGCGTCAACCCAACATCCGTTCGCACACTGAGCTTGTCGAAGTGCACTCCCAAGCGCGGCTTCGACAAGCTCAGAGGCTGAGAGTTCTCACGAGCGCAGCAATTCATTGATGCTGGTCTTCGCCCTTGTCTGCTCGTCCACCGTCTTCACGATGACTGCACACGACGTGCTGTAGCTGCCATCGGTCGCGGGAAGCATGCCCGGAATCACCACCGACCCGCTCGGCACACGACCATGGCTGATTTCCCGCGTCTGCCGATCCAGGATCTTGGTGCTCTGGCTCAAGTGCACGCCCGTCGCGATCACGGAGTTTTCTTCCACCACCACACCTTCAACCACCGACGAATGCGTGCCAATGAAGCAGTTGTCCTCGATGATCGTCGGATGGGCCTGCATCGGTTCGAGTACGCCACCGATGCACACGCCCACGCTGAGGTGCACGTTCTTGCCGATCTGCGCGCACGAGCCCACGTTGACCCAGCCGTCGACCATCGTGCCTTCATCGACGTAAGCGCCGATGTTGATGAAGCTGGGCATCACGACCACATTGCGCCCGAGGAACGCGCCGTGGCGCGCGACCGCCGGTGGCACGATGCGCACCCCGCTCGCGCGCATGTCGCTCTCGTCGAGACCGGCAAACTTGGATTCAACCTTGTCGAAGAACGATAGGTCACCGGCACGAAGCAGCCGGTTGTCGCTCAGGCGAAACGAGAGAAGTACCGCCTTCTTGATCCATTGATTGACCGTCCATTGGCCCACACCGTGTCGCTCTGCTACGCGAAGCTCGCCTGCGTCCAGCCCATCAATGACGATGTCAACGACGTCGTGCACGAGAGGTGCATGGATTGCACCGGGGCCGGCACCCCAGGCCCGCTCGATGACATCAGCCAGATCTTGCAAAGGCCAACCGCCGAGTTCGAACCCAGATTTGTCCGGGGCGCGAGTCGATCTGACCAATGGGTCTCGCATGGCGATGGCTCCTTCCTGTGCCTCGGCTGGTCAGCAAGCAATGTGTCAGACGACAGTGACCAGGAGGTCTTGTGGCGTTCTTGGAGCGGTGATGCTGGCACGAAGTTCGTCAGCTGTCAGCACCCCGTGCGTGGGTTGGGTATGTCATGCCGTCTCTCAGACGACAGGGTTTCCCCATCCAAGATCGAATGAAGAGACCCGGCTCTGCGGAGGTCGGGCGGCTGAGAGGCTGTTGGCGTGCCCACCACCTCGCGCAACTCACCTGAAACGTTGCTGCTTCGGTCTTACTGCGTATCGGATTTTGATACTTCAGGCGGTGTCGACCGCGTTTGCAATTCCTTGGGTTCGGCCTCCACCTTGCCGCGGCTGAGACGCTCGTACTCTGAGATCACCTGTGCGCCGAACAGCAGCAAGGTGGCTCCGATCTCTAGACTCAGCAGCACGACGATGGCAGTCGTGAGCGAGCCGTACACCACGTTCACCTGCGACAGGGTGGCAAAGTACCACACGAGAATATGGCGGGTGATCTCCCACAGCACCGTGGCGGTGACGCCACCTACCAGCGCATGTCGAAGCGACAGGCGGCCCACCGGCATCACGAGGTAGACCGAAGTCAACACGAACACTTCGCCGCCAACACCCAGCAAGTAAAGCAGCACACCCGAGATGCCGCTCAACGACCACTCGTGCCCGAGAAGGTCGATGCTCTCCCGCCCGAGGGCCTGCAGGCTTGCCGACACCAGCGTCACGATCAAGAGGCCGAAGCCGAGCGACAAAATATAGAGATACGGCAGCAGCGCGGAGACCGCGAAGCGCCGTCGCCGGATTGCCACGCGGTGAACGAAGATCACCGACATCGCGTTCTCGAGCACTGTGAACGCGAGCGAGCTGAAGAAGAACATCGTCACGCCCAGCACCCAGCCGATGACGTCCCGGTGATCGAGAAAATTCTTGAGCTCGGCCACGATCGCGCGGGACTGGCCGGGCACCAGCCATTCGAGATAGCGGCCCAGGGTCTGCAACAGCACGTCCTGGTCGAGCCAGTGCGACAGTCCGATCACGAAGAGGATCAGCAGTGGAACGATCGAGAGCAGTGCATAGTAGGCCACCGCACCGGCCCCCTGGTTTGCACGAAATGCCTTCAGCGTTTGCAGCGCGAATGCGCCCGGATGCGCAAGGATGTGGTGGGCGGCAGCGTCGGTGAAGCGAAGTCGCACTCGTGTTCTCGGTGATGACGTCAGCGATGACGCCGGTGAGGGCTGTCGAGAGTATTGTGCATGCCGAGCACTCGTCATGCATCCGTAGCAATTGCCTTGCCTGCGCAAGTGCCGTGGGCTTCAGACCCCCAGTGCGACCAGCATCCCAACCGTGTCGTGAGTGAGAAAGCGAACGCACCTCAGCGGCGCCTGCCTGCTCGAATGCGTCGAACGAAATGTGCTCTCGTGAGCTTTCCCGGCCGTCTGAGATTCAGGTTTCGAAAGAAGCTGACGAAGCGCATCTCAGGCTTGCTTGTCATCGGCCACCGGCCAGGGCCCGTAGCCCCGCCGCCGCAAGGAAGCCAGCAACCATCGGTTCGCGTACTTGCCGCGGCAGATGGCGAGGGCGACGTTGACGAGCATCAGCCCGAGCAAAGTGACAAAGTCGCGCTTGACAGTCGCGACTCCGTTCAAATACCAGAGCACCACCTCGACGACAAAGAGGCCGACGAAAACGAGCCACGTGCGCTTCACGATGGCCCAGATTGACCCCAAAAAGAAGGCCGACAACGAGAATCCCTGGCTCACAGTGACATAGCCGAGCTTCGAGTGGCGAAGCAGGATGACGGGATTCTTGGGAACCAGTTTCATGTTGATGGCGCAAGGCTCGCCAGCGTGGTTGACTTTCAGGATCCTGCAGGCAAGATCAATAGCTCGCATCGTTCAGGTACTTGTGCATGTTGAGGCTCGTGACTTCGTAACCCAGCGACTCGTACAGCGCACGCGCCTCGGTGTTGAACGCGAACACATGCAGCCCGATGGTTGATAGTCCGAGGCCTTTCACGAAGGACTCGAGCGCCTTGAACGCACGCTTTGCATGGCCTTGTCGGCGAAACGCGGGGAAGATGCGCACGGCATACACGAAGGCGATGCGGACACCGGCTCGATCAGCTTCGGCGACCCACAACGAACCCAACAGCGTGTTCGATTGCAGATCCCGAATGTCGAATAGGTAGTGGTCCGGTGTGTCGAGTCCCTGCGGCAGCAGCTTGTCATGCTCTGCCCGCGAGCGTTCCAACGCGCGTTCTGCAGGCCAGCGGCCGCAGGCGATGTTCTGCTCTGCGTAGCCCGACACAGCCGCTTCCCAGAATGTGGCATAGCTTTCAGCGGTCATGGGGACGAGGATGGACACGGCAACTCCGGCATTGGATAGCGAGCATTCTCGCTCGAATGAATAGCCTGTCATGTGAGCGCTGTCGCCTCAGCGAACTTTGGAAGAAAGTCGTCGATGTGCCACCAATACCAAGGATTTGGCCCTATTCCGGGCCAAATCCATAAGGCGAATGGCACTTACTTTGGCCGCTACGCATGACCTAAGGGCACCGCACCGAGGATGGTCTATCAATCCATCGCTACGATTGCGGAAAATCCTCAAATTGGCAAATCTCATGAAAACCGTTTTACTTGCTCCATTCGAAGCTGTGCTGATTTGCATTGCGATGTGCGTTGCACTGCTTCCGCAGAGGGTCTTAGCCGTCCCCGTCAACGGCATTGCCGTCAATGTCGTCAACGAAAGTGAGCCAGTTCTCTGCGCTGAGAAAGACAACGTGGCCATCTCTTTTGCAAGTTCAGAAGTGAGAAGTTTCCGCATCGAGGCGGCACATCCAATCTATCTATCGTCGGGGCATCGCAACAACTGGGAGCCGGACTGGACTGCGTGTGAGATGTCTGATGACCCCGTATATACAGCACCGCTTGGCCAGCAGCGGCAAATGATGCTCTACCGGGACGCGGGTTTGCAGATCATTGGCCACACCTTTAAAACGTTCTGGCGCCCGACGACCGCCATAGTGCGCATCGGCAACCGGGTCGAAAGGAATCTGCACCTGCTGCAGGTACATGTGGGCCGCGCAGGACACAAGGAGGAGGTTCTGGTGCTTTATCCACAGGATGGCTACTGGCGAGCCCGCCCTCTTTCGCCGCGGTCCCTTTGGGCTACGGATACACCTTTCGGCAGCTCGTTCCTGGTTGGTCCTGTTGAAATGCAGGGGCGGCCAGTCGTGGACATCGAGGAGATCCGCTTTGATCCGGAAATGCGCACGTTCACGCTGCAATTCAAACGCGGCGGAAAGGCCACATTGAAGTTGGATTCGGTTGATGAGAACCGGCTCATCCTGGAGGTGCAATTCGACCACGGGATCGATTCCGCTCCTTTTGCCATGCTGAGATCGATGTACGTCACAGAATTTAACAATGACGTTGCCCACATCGCCCTTCGCGAGCGGGGTGCAAAGGGTTGGCGAGAAGAAAACATCATGAAATTTGACCGGGCCACGGTCACCGATGTTTGGGCCGGCCGGCGCTCACCATCGAGACATAACACCCTATCGCCGGATCTAATTTTCAATAGCTTTCAAGAACGAAGCGCGACATCGGGGCCAATGAATTGAGTGCTTCAATCCACAGCCGTGCCCCCGAGTGGACTCAGGGCGGTTGAACGGTGAGTTGGTTAATCACGCCTTCTACGTCATCGATGCTTCGAATGAGTCGCTCCAGGGCGTCAGCCTGTGCCTGTGTGCGCACACAACCCTTGAGCCAGACCCACCTCCGCTGCCCTTCGGCCCAGACGCTGGTGTCGACGAAGCCGCCATCAGCGTCGATCGCCTTCTTGACGCGGGGAATGATTTCCTTGTCGTAGAGATAAGAGTTCGGCAGACGACATCGACCCGACTGATAGCAACTCGTGCCGCGCTCGGCGCGCGAGTGCGATTGGGACCGCATCTGCGCTTCGGTGATCACGGGGCCCTCAGGGACGGGGCAAGACGCAATGCCGTCGGTGGCCTGGATGAACGGGTCGTTGAAAAAGTTGGCTCTCTCTCGGGCAGTCGTCGTTCCACAAGCGAGCACCAGTGCCACCGAAGCGAACAAGTTCGCCCACCATCTTTCCTTTTTCGGATGAACTCGCTCCAGGGTCGTCTGCGAATCACTTTGGCCTGCGCAGGTGAAGGCAAGAAGGGTTGCGACTCTCGTCTCGTCTCGTAGTTCGCTGGGGAAAATGCATGAAGATCCACATGCGGGGCGTTCTCTATCACCCACAGTCACTGTTTTTGTGCCGCATCCCAATGTTCCGCAATTTTCCCGGACTCGATGCGGAACATGTCGAACCAAGTGGTCGTGTACTTCTTTGCCGGGTCCTTCGGATCGGCAGCTTCGCGCACGAAACTCAGCACCACCATGTCGCCTTCCGCCACGATGGACACCACCGGTGCCTTGATGCGCGGCTCGATGGGCTTGGCCTTCGCGAATCGGGAGAAGAAGTCGATGAACGCAGCTCGCCCGGTTGCCACGTTCGGGTTGTGCTGGATGTAACTCTCGGCCATGTACTTCGGCGCAAGTTCCATGTGACCACTTTCGAAGACCTCGCGCCAGAAGTCGTAGACAAGGCGCTTGTTGGCCGCGAGTTTCGGATCGGGGCTTGAGAGAAGCAGTTCTTGATCGGGCTGCGGCGTCACCGCAACCTGGGCATTTGCAGCAAGAGGCAGCACGAGGCACATCACGAGGCCCGCACGGATCAGCAAAGTATTCATTGAGATTCGAATCGTTGAAGGTGCCGGATCATGTGTCATCGCGGCGATAGGGCCAGTCTTTCTCACTTCGGCGGTGCGGCTAGAAACTCCTCGAGTTGCTCAGCCTTTGTCGAGTGTGCTTGCAGCGCCGGATGCGCGGCAATATCGACCACACCCGGCAGCACCATGTGCGTGAATTGCCAAGCGACGGCCGTCGTCACACCGGCTTGAGAAATCGTTGCGCTTGTGACCGAAAGCGGCTGGCGTTGCAGCTCGGCTTCGAGCGCGGCGTAGGCGGCGGCAAGTTGCCAGTTGATACGGTGAATCCAAGGTTCGTGCTGCTTTTCGACAGGTCGCAAGTCTCGTTCGTAGATGATCTGCACCGACTTCTCACACGCCGCAAGCGCCAGCCCGATCACGCGCAATTCGTGCTGTCGCTGCGTGATGCTGGTCGGCATCAGACTGCGTCGTGGTGCCGCCAGGGCTTGCGCGTAGTCGAGGATGAGTGTCGAGTCCATCAGCACTTCACCATCGTCGCAGATGAGGGAGGGCACTTTCACCACGGGATTGATCTCGCGAAACTGCTCGATGTTGCGAAACACCGAGATCGACCGGTGTTCGAAAGGGAGGCCAAGAAGCCTGAGGGAGACCGCCACACGGCGGACGTAGGGTGAGTCGAGCATGCCGATGAGTTGCATGGTTTGTCCTGGGTGAAGTGGGTTGCTTATTTGTTCGGAGGGGTACGTGAAAATCTTCGATGGACAGTCTAAGGGGCTGAGAGTATTTCGAACGTGTCCGAGCAGCACGTCAAAAGGCGCCTGATCTAGGCGCAAAGCGCAGCCATAGCTTGGCCATGGCGAGCAATTGCAACGACGAGCAGGGGGGGCTTTTGGCGTAATGAGCGGGCATGATCGAAAAACTCTCAGCCTCTAAGTGTCCCCACCGCTGGCGGAATCACTGGATGGATATACAGTACCATTCAAGCTCGAAATCCAGTGGCCGCAGCGATGTTGCTCCCACCCTACGCCGAACTCCATTGCCGGAGCAATTTCAGTTTTCTGACGGGTGCCTCTCACCCCGAAGAGCTGGTCGAGCGCGCGCAAGAACTCAGCTACAGCGCACTCGCCATCACCGATGAATGCTCGGTCGCGGGCGTGGTGCGAGCGCACACCGAAGCCGAGCGACTGAAGCTGCACCTGATCATCGGCACCGAGATGCGGCTCACGCTGGCAGAAAGCGGCACGCCCCATGCGCGAATCGTGCTGCTCGCACAAACGCGGCGAGGCTACGGCAACCTCGCGCACTGGATCACGGTGGCGCGTCGTCGCACCGAGAAGGGCAGCTACCTCGCACACCCGACGGATGTCGAAGGCAGGGTGCCGAACGCGCCGACGCTGACCGGCTTGCCCGATTGCCTCGCGCTGCTCGTGCCGGATGCATCGCAGCCCTTCGAAGAGGTCTTCGCACACGCGATGTGGCTCAAGACCTGGTTCCAAGAGCGCGCCTTCATCGCGATCGAACTTCTGCATCGTGCCGGTGACGACGACTTGCTGGACGTGGTGCGGCGCGTCTGCGACTTCACCGGCTTGCCCATCGTGGCCGCCGGCGACGTGTTGATGCATGTGCGTTCGCGCAAGCCGCTGCAGGACACGCTCACTGCCACGCGGCTTTCCATGTCTGTGGCGCAATGCGGCTTGCAGCTCGAACCGAACGCCGAGCAGCATCTGCGTTCGCGCGGTCGCTTGGCTGCACTGTACGAACCGGAATGGCTTGCGAACACGCTGGCGCTGGCCGGACGCTGCAGTTTTTCCTTGTCCGAACTCAAGTACGAATACCCTGAAGAAATCGTCCCGCCGGGCGAGACGCCGACGAGTCATCTGCGCAATCTGACCTACGCGGGTGTACCCAAGCGCTTTCCGAATGGCCTTCCGCAAGACCTGCAGCGACAGATCGAGCATGAGCTTGCATTGATTCGCCAGCTCAATTACGAGCCTTACTTCCTCACCGTGGCCGACATCGTTCGCTGGGCGCGGGCGCAGAAGATCTTGTGCCAGGGCCGCGGGAGTGCGGCCAACTCGCTGGTCTGCTATTGCCTTGAAGTGACCGAGGTTGACCCTCGCCGCGCGTCGCTGCTCTTCGAGCGGTTCATCAGCGCCGAGCGCAACGAGCCGCCCGACATTGACATTGATTTCGAGCACCAGCGGCGAGAAGAAGTCATCCAGTACATCTACAAGAAATACGGACGGCACCGCGCTGCGCTGACCGCAGTCGTCATCTCTTACCGGCCGCGTTCAGCGGTGCGCGACGTGGGCCGGGCGCTGGGCATCGACCTGCAGCGCATCGATGCAGTTGCGAAGGGGCAGCACTGGTTCGACGGGCGCAGCATCAGTCCCGAGCGCCTGCGAGAAAACGGCTTCGATCCCGATGCGCCCATCACGCGGCTGTGGGTCGAGCTCACGCATCAGTTGATCGGCTTTCCGCGGCACCTGTCGCAGCACCCGGGCGGCTTCGTCATTGCACGCGATCAGATCGAGCAGCTCGTGCCGGTCGAGAACGCGGCCATGCCCGAGCGCAGCGTCGTGCAATGGGACAAGGACGACCTAGATGCCCTGGGGCTCATCAAGGTGGACATCCTCGCCCTCGGCATGCTGAGCGCGCTGCGTCGTTCGCTCGAATTCGTGGGGCAGAAGCTGGGCCGTGTGTACCGGCTGCAAGACATTCCGGACGACGACACGCCGACATACGACATGATCTGCCGGGCAGACACGGTGGGTGTCTTCCAGATCGAAAGCCGAGCGCAGATGAGCATGCTGCCGCGGCTGCAGCCGCGCACCTACTACGACCTGGTGGTCGAAGTCGCCATCGTGCGGCCCGGGCCGATCCAAGGGGGCATGGTCCACCCGTATCTGCACAACCGCAAGCTGCGCGACGAAGAGATCGATTGCCCGCAGGAGATACGCCCTGCGCTCATGCGCACGAAAGGCGTGCCCATCTTCCAGGAGCAGGTGATGCAGATCGCAATGTTGGCGGCCGACTTCACCGCCGGCGAAGCCGACCGCTTGCGCCGAGCGATGGCGGCGTGGAAGCGCAAGGGCGGGCTCGGGCCGTTTCACGAGCGGCTGGTGGGGCGCATGGAGGAGAAGGGTTATGACCGCGTCTATGCCGAAAGAATCTTCAAGCAGATCGAAGGCTTCGGCGAATATGGCTTCCCGGAGAGTCACGCGGCAGGCTTTGCACTGCTGGCCTACGACAGCAGCTGGATCAAGTGCCATCACCCCGACGCATTTCTGGTGGGGCTGCTCAACAGCCAGCCGATGGGCTTTTATGCGCCGGCGCAACTGGTGCGCGATGCACGCGAGCATGGCGTGACGGTGCTGCCGGTGGATGTGCGGGTGAGCGTGTGGGACTGCGTGCTCGAAGGTGTGGCCGCGACCGATGATCCGCACGACCATCATGCGCCTCTGGCGCCCGTGAGGCTCGGCCTCAATCGCATCAGCGGCTTGTCGGAAGACGCTGGCAAGCGCATCGTCGATGCGCGCAACGAAGAGGCCTTCACCACCATCGAAGACATGGCTCGACGGGCCCGTTTGAATGCTCATGAGTTGCGAGTGATTGCGCAGGCCGATGCGCTGCAAGGGCTCACCGGCAACCGCCATCAGGCGGCTTGGGCGGTGGCGGGCATCGACACCCGTCCTACCGAGATGCTGTCGTCCACGCGGGTGCATGAGGTGCCCGCGGTGCTGGAAGCGCCGAGTGAAGTCGAAAACACGCTTGCCGACTACCGGGCGCTCGGCCTGACGCTCAATCGGCATCCCTTGTCGCTGCTGCGCGAGGAGTTGTCGGCGTTCAAGGTGCAGCCGGCGGCGGTCCTGCGCACCTACCCGAACGGCCGCCTCGCACGCGCGAGCGGCCTCGTCACGCATCGCCAGCGCCCAGAAACTGCGAAGGGCACGGTCTTCGTCACGCTCGAAGATGAGACTGGCGCCGTCAACGTGATCGTCTGGCCTGCTGTCGTCGAGTCGCAACGTCGGGCCTTGCTCGGCTCCACAATGCTCACCGTCTATGGGCAATGGCAGCGCGAAGGTGACGTGATGCACCTCGTCGCCTCCAGGCTCATCGATCATTCGGAATTGCTGCAGGGGCTGGTGAGCAAGAGCCGGAATTTCAGGTGAGCGGTGCAATCAGGAAGGGGCCACGCTTCGATTTGCCCACCTTGCAGTGCCCCAGATAATCCGCGGCATGCTCTATCTACTTTCACCCGCCAAGTCGCTCGACTACGAGACTCCCGCTTCGAACAAGAACGCCACGACGCCGCAATTCATTGCGCAATCGTCCGAGCTCATCGACATTCTCAAGACCAAGAACACTGCGCAGATCGCGGAGTTGATGGATTTGTCCGAACCTCTTGCTGCGCTCAACGTGGACCGATACGCAGCGTGGTCGCCGAAGTTCACGGCAAAGAACAGCAAGCCGGCTGTGCTGGCCTTCAACGGCGACGTGTACGACGGGCTAGATGCGAAGACGCTCGGTGAAGACGAACTGGCTTGGGCGCAGCAGCACGTGGCGATACTGTCGGGCCTGTACGGCGTGCTGCGTCCCATGGACAAGCTGCAGCCTTACCGGCTCGAAATGGGCACATCGCTCGCGACTGCGCGCGGGAAGAACCTTTATGAGTACTGGGGCAACACCATCGCCGAGTACCTGAACGCGCACGTGGCCGAGAGCCAGTCGCCAATCATCGTCAACCTCGCATCGCAGGAATATTTCCGCGCCGCCGACCGCAAGGTCTTGAAGGCGCGCGTCATCGATTGCGTGTTCGAGGACTGGAAGGGCGGCAAGTACAAGATCATCAGCTTCTTCGCCAAGAAGGCGCGCGGCTTGATGGCGCGCTATGCCGTGATGCATCGCATCGCCACGCCCAGAAAGCTCGAGAGGTTCGACCTCGACGGCTATGCCTTCGACGCCGCGGTCTCTGAGCCCGACCGCCTGGTCTTCAGGCGCAGGCTGGAAGCCTGATCGTCCGCAGCAACCACCCCATCGCCGACCTGCGGCCCGTCAATGCTGCTGCAATTTGTTGCCTGCGGCAACGATGTGTTTCTGATGGGTTGCGGCGACATTGGTGAATCCCCGCCTGCTGCACGGCAAAAGGGCGCATGCGTTCAACGCGTGAAGTCTGTCCGATTCGTTTCGAATTCGTAGTCGACAGCCCAGCCACATCCGGCAAAATCGCCAGATGATGCAGACTCAGCAGGTCACCCCCGAACTCAGGCAGTGGATCGTGGCTCAGGCGCAGGCCGGCCAACCGCCTGACGCCGTGCTCAAGTCCATGATCGACAGTGGCTGGCAGGAAGAGGTCGCAGTCGTCGCACTCGAAGAAACCCTGCGCGGCTTCCTCGTGGACCACGCCAAGGCCAACGGCCTGCCCGTGCCGGTGGTGGTGCCCGAACCGCTCATGATGGCAGGCGAGGTGGTGGTGAAGGCGGGCGACCGCGAAGTGCAGATACTGAGCAGCATGCGCAATCCCCGCGTCGTCGTGTTTGGTGGGCTGCTGTCACACGACGAATGCGACGAGATGGTGGACCTGGCGACCAAGCGGCTCGCGCGCTCCGAGACCGTTCACCTCGACACCGGCGGCAGCGAAGTCAATGCGTCACGCACGAGCGAAGGCATGTTCTTCAACCGCGGAGAGAACGCTGTATGCGCGCGCATCGAGGCACGCATCGCTGCCTTGCTGCAATGGCCCCTCGAGAACGGTGAAGGCTTGCAGGTGCTGCGCTATCGGCCAGGTGCCGAGTACAAGGCTCATTACGACTATTTCGACCCGGCGCACTCCGGCACGCCCAGCATCCTGAAGCGTGGCGGCCAGCGTGTCGCGACGCTCGTGATGTACCTCAATACGCCCGCTCGAGGCGGTGCCACAACCTTCCCAGACGTGAACTTTGAAGTGGGTCCGATCAAGGGCAACGCGATCTTCTTCAGCTACGACCGGCCGCACCCCATGACTCGGTCCTTGCACGGCGGCGCGCCGGTGCTCGAAGGCGAGAAATGGGTCGCGACAAAGTGGCTGCGAGAGGGGCGCTTCGAGTGAACACCCCGGCTCAGAGGCTGAGAGTATTTCGACCGTGTTCGAGCAGCACGTCAAAAGGCGCCTGATCTAGGCGCAAAGCGCAGCCATAGCTTGGCTATGGCGAGCATTTGCAACGAAGAGCAGGGGTCTTTTGGCGTGATGAGCGGGCAGGATCGAAAAACTCTCAGCCTCTCAGCCGCGGCGATGGCGTTCAAAGTTGAGGTGGCCGGGGTATGTGCCGCGCATCCTCTGACCCATTGGACCGGTTTTTTCGGGGCCGTCGACTGCTGCGTGACACCCGTTCTGCGCCTCCACGAGTCTCGATCGCATCCACTTTTTATGGCTTGAAGAAAGCTGTCAACCGGCCTCGTTCAGGCTGCGTTGTGCCTCGGAGCTTTCGGCTCTACCTCTGTCCAACCGAATTCCAAGGAGATCACCATGACCAAACTCATCGCTGCCCTGATCGCTGCCACCTTCTCTCTCGGCGCTTTCGCGCAAGCTTCGGCTCCGGCCACCGGCAAGGCGACCGCCCCGGCCGCCACGGCCGAAGCGGCTTCAGCCGCTGCTGAAAAGCCCGCCAAGAAGGCCAAGGCTGCCAAGAAGCACAGCAAGGCCAAGAAGGCCGCCAGCGCTCCGGCCGCCTAATCAGCGTCCAAGCAGCAAACAAACCCGGCCTCGGCCGGGTTTGTTTTTTGGTGTGGAATGAATTTGTCTGACTGCTGCCTGAGAGTCAGGCCCGCTGCTGATGATGACCCGGATCGTCGTGCTTGGCGGCAAATGGCCGGCTGCGTTCGATGCGTCGCCACTTGCGTTGATCCCAGGTTTGAGGACCTTCCATTGGCCAGTGGTCGACCAGCGGAGCCACTTCGCCACGAGGCAAGCGCGTGTACGCCGGACCGCTCGACAGCCGAAGCCACCATCGACCCCGCCGCAGGCGCATTGGCAACGGCGCATGGGACTGATGGACCCAATAGACGCAGCCGCGTCCGGCCCAGTAATCGACCCGCTCGAAGTTGATGCGGCCGGAAAACCCCGTCTCCGCAGGAAATATCAGACAGTCTTCTGCCGTCTCCACGACGGCGTGCAGCAAATCGCCGGGCGACTCGCCGCTGCCTTCGTACACGAACACCACACGTTCGATTTGCGAAGCACTCACGCGGTCGACCTCGGTTTCGTCGCGGTAAACGACGATGTCCTGCCCATGCCAGGCAGTGCGCCATGTATTGCTCATTCGGAAAACCTCCAGCCTGCGACCCTAGTCGCTCGAGGCTGCAAGGGCTGTGTCGAGACGCATCGAGATGAAAGCAAACGCTTGACTGTGACGAAATCCGGCGCCGGACAGTCTCGAGACGGTGCCATCGCTGATCGTCCAGGCTGCGCAAGCCGGCCATGCCGCAATGTTTGCCGCGATTGGCTGCGGGCGATGCAGACGCTGCGGCGAAGGCTGCGCACCCGCTGAAGTCGAGCAGCACCAACATCAGTGCGTCAACCGGCCGAGACGGGCGAGACCGTCGAGTCATCGCCGTTTCGAGGTGCCTGAGCGACGCGCAGCGCTATGTCGAAGACATGAACACCAGCACGCATTGGTCGGCTGAATGCATTGAAGGCCAACGGCCCGCGAACGGTTACGCAGGGTGATTTTTGTCACCCCGGCGTGAGGGGGTGTGGCCTCAACGCTTCGGCTGCGTCAGGCGCGGCATCGGCTTCGCGCCGTCGCGCCGCGCTTCAGATCGCTGGCCTTGCGGTGCCGGTGCTGCGGCTTGGCGAGGAGCCGCTTGGTGGGGCGCTGCACGAGCGGGCGCAGTCGGAGCCGGCTTGCTGCCGTGTGCTTGCCCGTGACGTGCTGGCTGCGCCGGACGGCCGTCGCGACGACCATCCTGTCCGCCGCGAGCCTGCTGTCCACCCTGACGTGCACCGTTGCCGCCGCCGCCATTGCGTCCATCCGATCCAAGGTGGCCGGCGCGATCGCCGCCACGTCCACCGCCGCCATTCGAATGGCGATGGCCACCGCGCCCCGCGCCCGCACCGATCACCATGCGACCCAGCACGATCGGTTCGGCCTTCTCGCCGGGATGCGGCGCGAAGCCGGTAATGGTCTCCTTCGGAATTTCGCGCTTGATGAGCTTCTCGATGTCGCGCAGGAAGCCTTCTTCGTCCACGCACACCAACGAGACAGCCTCGCCTTGCGCGCCAGCGCGGCCGGTGCGGCCGATGCGGTGCACGTAGTCTTCTGGCACGTTGGGCAGTTCGTAGTTGATGACGTGCGGCAACTGGTCGATGTCGATGCCGCGCGCGGCAATGTCTGTGGCAACCAGCACGCGCAGCTCGCCACTCTTGAAGTCGGTGAGCGCCTTGGTGCGTGCGCTCTGGCTCTTGTTGCCGTGAATCGCCATCGCGCTCACGTCGGCCTTAATTAGATGCTCGACCAGCCGATTCGCGCCGTGCTTCATGCGCGTGAACACCAGCACCTGGTGCCAGTCGTTGCTCTTGATGAGATGGATCAGAAGGTCTTTCTTCATCTCGCGGCCCACCGGGTGGACCTTTTGTACGATCAGTTCGGCCGTCTGGTTGCGGCGCGCCACTTCGATCAGCGCCGGCTTGTTCAAAAGACGGTCGGCCAGGTTCTTGATCTCATCGCTGAAGGTCGCAGAAAAAAGCAGGCTCTGCTTCTTCGTGGGGACGAGTGCCAGCACCTTCTTGATGTCGTGCACGAAGCCCATGTCGAGCATGCGGTCGGCTTCGTCAAGCACGAAGATCTCGATGTGGCTCAGGTCCAGCGTGCGCTGTTGCGCGTGGTCGAGCAATCGGCCCGGTGTGGCGACGAGGATGTCGACACCCTTGCGCAGCTTGTCGATCTGCGGCTGCATGCCGACCCCGCCGAACATCACCATTGAGCTGAGCTTGAGGTACTTGCCGTAGGTACGAACGCTTTCCTCGACCTGCGCGGCCAGTTCGCGTGTAGGGGTGAGGATGAGCCCGCGGATGGGCAGTCGGCCTTTGGCGTCGCGCACTGAGGCAGTGGAGGACAGGCGCTGCAGCAACGGCAGCGTGAAGCCGGCAGTCTTGCCGGTGCCGGTCTGTGCGCCGGCGAGGAGATCGCCGCCCGAAAGGACGGCAGGGATGGCTTGGGCCTGGATGGGGGTGGGAACGGTGTAGCCCTGTTCGTGCACGGCACGCAGCAGCGGCTCGGCGAGGCCGAGGGAGTCGAAAGACATGGAGGGGTCCAACAGAGATCGGCCTGTCGCTCGTACTTGGAGCGCCAGTCGCAGGCAGAGGGGTGAGGATGAGCGCGCTCTGGTGAGGCTATGGCTCGCGTCGAAAGTGACGACAGCGAAGTGACTGAGTCTGCGCTGGTGGGCGGATTGTAGCTTTGGATACTGCCCCTAGCGGATTTGAAACGCCCTGGCTTTCTGGTGCTGATCGACAAAATACCAAGGCCCGCCAGCGCAAAGGGGATGCCAACCCGATCCACACGCCCGGTGGCAGGCCCAGCTCAGGCTGACGGCCACAGCACACGACCGCGGCGATGCGGCTGGACCAGTGCGACCGTGTATTTGTCTCCCGCCTTTCGTGTTGGCCACAAGGAATGTCCCCACCCTTGCGATAATGAGCAATCCCGTGGGGGGCCGGCTCCTGCCGGCCACCAGGCCGAAGCCCCTCGGTCCATTCGCCCCCAAGGCGTCCCCTTTTGAAGCTCAGACCGTCACAGGACCAAGCATGGCTCAGTACGTTTTTACGATGAATCGCGTGGGCAAGATCGTTCCGCCCAAGCGCCAGATCCTCAAGAACATCTCCCTCAGCTTCTTCCCCGGCGCCAAGATCGGCGTGCTGGGTCTGAACGGGTCGGGCAAGTCCACGCTGCTCAAAATCATGGCCGGCATCGACAATGACATCGAAGGCGAAGCCGTCGCGATGCCGGGCCTGAAGATCGGATACCTGCCTCAGGAACCCCACCTCGACCCCGACCAGACTGTGCGCCACGCCGTGGAGCAGGGCATCGGCGGCGTGCTGGCTGCCAAGGCCCGCCTCGACGAGGTCTATGCCGAATACGCCGAGCCTGACGCAGACTTCGACAAGCTCGCCGCAGAGCAGGGCGAACTCGAAGCCATCATTGCCGCGGCCGGTTCGGAAAACACCGACCTGCAACTCGAACTCGCCGCCGACGCCCTGCGCCTGCCGCCCTGGGAAGCTCAGATCGGCCTGCTGTCTGGCGGTGAAAAGCGTCGAGTCGCACTGTGCCGCCTCCTGCTGTCCAAGCCCGACATGCTGCTGCTCGACGAACCCACCAACCACCTGGATGCCGAGTCGGTCGACTGGCTGGAGCAGTTCCTGGGCCGATTCCCCGGCACCGTGGTGGCCATCACCCACGATCGCTACTTCCTCGACAACGCGGCAGAGTGGATTCTCGAACTCGACCGTGGATCGGGTATTCCCTGGAAAGGCAACTACAGCAACTGGCTGGAGCAGAAGGAGGCACGCCTCGAGCAGGAACAGAAGAGCGAAGACGCCCACACCAAGGCGATGAAGAAGGAGCTCGAGTGGGTTCGCCAAAACCCCAAGGGCCGCCAAGCCAAGAGCAAGGCGCGTCTGGCTCGTTTCGAGGAACTTTCGGACGTCGAATACCAGAAGCGCAACGAAACCAATGAAATCTTCATTCCTGTGGCAGACCGCCTGGGCCATGAAGTGATTGAGTTCGAAGGCGTCAGCAAGAGTTTTGGCGACCGCGTGCTGATCGACGACCTGAGCTTCAAAGTGCCGGCGGGCGCCATCGTCGGCATCATCGGCCCGAACGGCGCCGGCAAGTCGACGCTGTTCCGCATGGTTTCGGGAAAGGAAAAGCCGGACAGCGGCAACGTGAAGATCGGCCCGACAGTGAAGATGGCTTTCGTGGATCAGAGTCGAGAGAGCCTGGAGGGCGACAAGACCGTCTGGCAGGATGTCTCCGGCGGCCTCGACAACATCACGGTCGGCAAGTTTGTGATGCCCTCGCGCGCCTACCTCGGGCGCTTCAACTTCAAGGGCAATGACCAGCAAAAGCTCGTGGGCAACCTGTCGGGCGGTGAGCGGGGCCGGCTACATCTAGCCAAGACCCTGGCAAGCGGCGGCAACGTCCTCATGCTCGACGAACCGTCGAACGACCTTGACGTTGAAACCTTGCGTGCGCTCGAAGATGCGTTGCTGGAATTCGCGGGAACGGTCATGGTCATCAGCCACGATCGCTGGTTCCTCGACCGCATCGCCACTCACATTCTTGCCTGTGAAGGCGACTCGAAATGGGTGTTCTTCGACGGCAACTATCAAGAGTACGAAGCCGACAAGAAGAAGCGCCTCGGCGAGGAAGGAGCGCGTCCGAAGCGAGTCCGATTCAAGGCTTTGAAATAGTTTCACGGTGACGCAGGCGGACTTCTACGGATGACACCTGCAGTCACTGGCTGCAAAATCTTGTCACCAATCTGACCCGAGTCGGGCGCAGAAGGGCGGCACGAACGATGCTTCGATCGCCCTCGTTGTACTTTTGCGGTCGCCATGAAGCATCTCAAATCGCCGCGCGCCGGCTGTGCGCATTTCGCTTCTCCGTTATTGATCGCCATGCTCGCCGGTTGTGCGAGTGTGCCGAGTGCGCACACGTCAGCACCAGCGAGAGAGGCAGAAAGTCGCGTGGGCGCGGTGCTGTCTGCGGCTTCGGCCCCGTCACCTGCAACGAGCGCGTCCGCACCGAAAGGGAGCGCTGCGGCCACGGCGGCAGCAGCGGCTTCCAGTGGGCTGAAGCCCTTCGCCGAGGTCATCAAGGACGCCAAGCGGATCGACGGTTTGTTCACGCTTTGGCAGAAGGACGACAAGGTCTGGCTCGAGCTGACGCCGTCTGACCTGGACACGCCATTTTTCATGTCGCCAAAAGCCAAGACCGGCATTGGCGAAGGTTCGTTCTATGGCGGGCTGATGGGCGAGGAAGTCGTCATCGAATTCCGTCGCATCCACAACAACCTGCAGATGCTGGCGAAGAACACTGAGTTCGTCGCCAAGGCCAACACGGCCACCGGCCGTGCCGTGGATGCCGCCTTCTCGCCGAGTCTGATTGCCAGTACAAGCGTGCTGAGCCAACCTCATCCGGAGCGCAAGTCCATTCTCGTCGAGGCCAATGCCCTCTTCGTGAACGACATGCTCGGCACTGGAACGCAGTTGCAGCGCCGCTACCACCAGGGATATTCGCTCGACACCCGCAACTCGGCCATTACGGCGGTACGTGCCACGCCGGACCTCGTGGTGCTTGAAGTCATGAACCATTTCGCGACCGGCTCGATCCAGTCGCCGTCGGCCGGCATGGGCAGCGCAGGCCCGAGCGTGCCCCGATCGCTGGCCGATCCGCGCAGCATGTTCATGACTTTCCATTACTCGCTTGCCAAGCTGCCCGAGCAGCCCATGAAGCCGCGCAAGGCCGATGCCCGCGTGGGCTACTTCACGAGCGCGATCATGGACTTCAGCGACGACCTGGCGCGCACGCCGCGCCAGCGTTTCGTGAACCGTTGGCGGCTGGAGAAAAAAGACCCGACTGCGGCGCTGTCGGAGCCGGTCAAGCCCATCACCTTCTGGCTCGACAAGACGATTCCCGAGAAGTACCGTGCGCCCATCACGGCAGGTGTGCTGGAGTGGAACAAGGCCTTTGAAAAGATCGGCTTCAAGGACGCGGTCCGCGTCGAAGTGCAGCCCGAAGACGCCGAATGGGACACGCTCGATTTCGGTCGCGCCTCCATCCGTTGGATGACCAACTCGGGAACGAGCTTCGGCGCCATCGGGCCGACCCATGTCGACCCGCGCACCGGGGAGATCCTCGATGCCGACATTGGCGTCGAAAGCCTGTCCTCGCGCAACCTTCGCGCGCTGCGTTCGCAGGTATTGACGGCCAGGGCGAGCGGCGAATCCGGCGAGGCTGACCATGACCACGCGGCGACTGGATTGCGTGGCCGATCCATCGCTTTCTGCGAATTCGCCGATCAGGCGGCTGAGCAGTTGAGCTACGCGATGGACGTGTTTGAAGCGCGAGGCGACATCGACCCGTCGAGTCCCGAAGCCGAGAAGTTCGTCTACGACTATCTCAAGGACGTGACCATGCACGAGGTGGGTCACACCCTCGGCCTGCGCCACAACTTCCGGTCGTCGCGCATCTACAACGACAAGCAATTGTCCGACCCGGCCTTCACGGCAGAGCACGGCATCACCGGCTCTGTGATGGAGTACGCGGCGGTCAACCTCGCCGCGCCCGGCACGCCCAAGGACAAGCAACCGGCACCGTTCAACACGACGCTTGGCCCCTATGACTACTGGGCCATCGAATACGCCTACAAGCCGATCGAGATTGGCAAGGAAGACGCCGAGCTGTCGAAGATCGCCTCTCGCAGCGCCGAGCCGCAACTGGCCTACGGCACCGACGAAGACAACTTCCTCGGCGTCGACCCAGAATCCCTGCAGTTCGACCTCGGTTCGGACGTGATCGCCTTCGCCAGGAAGCGCCTGGCCATCGCCCGCGACGTGCTCGTCCGCCAGGAACATCGGCAGCTTGCCGCCGACCAGGACTACTCGGTGCTGCGTCGCTCGGTCTCATTCGCGCTGCGTGACATGTTCCGGGCCGCCAATGCGCTCACCCGTCAGATTGGCGGCGTTCGTACCCTGCGCGATCATTCGGGCAGCGGCCGCGACCCGCTCGCGCCGGTACCCGGCAACGACCAGCGCGCCGCGCTCGACATTCTCGCCACCGGCTTCCTGTCGGCCGACAGCTTCAAATTGTCGGCGACGCTGCAGCGCAAGCTCACTGTCGACTACCAGGAACGCACCGACGCGGTCTTCCAGGGCGAATCGGCGGCGGCGACCGACTTCTCGCTCGCTTCGCAGGTGATCGAACTTCAGCGTGGCGTGATCAACCAGTTGTTGAGCGACAGCGTTGCCTCGCGCCTGCTGGACAGCGAACAGAAGTCTCCGAAGGATTCGATGCACTTGTTGGAGCTTTATGGGCGCCTCGACAAGTCGGTGTGGAGCGAACTCGCCACTGGCGGCGATATTCCCGCACTTCGTCGCGAACTGCAGCGCGAGCATGTGAACCGGGTGGCGAACATGGTGCTGCGCCCGTCGAGCCTCAGCCGCGCCGATGCGCGCAGTCTGGTTCGTTCGCAGGCGCAATCGCTGCTCGTGCGTATCAATGCCGCATCCAAACGCAATGGCCTGGGCCCCGAAGCCCGGGCCCATTTGCAAGACAGCGCCGACACCTTGTCACAAGCGCTGGCAGCCAAGCTTCAAAGGGCGGGGGCCTGAAGCAGGGCCGGCTAGTCACCGGCTCAAGTCCTAGAAAGAAAAGGCCGCTGCATGTGCAGCGGCCTATTTCTTTGGTCCTTTGGTCTTATGGAGCGGTCCGTTTCAGCCCCGGCAGGGCGGACGGCGTGGCGCGGAGGAGGGAGTCATTAAGCGAAATGACAGACGTAATGCAGCGTCTTGGTCGTCTCGATGTCGAACGATGAGTTGGCGGGAACATCGAATGACTGGCCGCCCGCATACGTCGCCCAGGTCTCGGAGCCAGCCAGACGCACGCGGCATTCGCCGTCCACCAGTTCCATCACTTCCGGGGCGCCAGTGTTGAACTTGAGCGTCGAAGGCAGGATCACTCCCACGCTCTTCTTCGTGCCGTCGGGCAGTTCGATGCTGTGAGAGACGCACTTCCCGTCGAAATAGACGTTGGCACGCGTGTTGACGGTGGCTTGAATCTTGTCGATGGTCATGAGGCTCACTCTTCGTTCTTGATGCGGGGCAGGTCGGAGCCGCTGCCTGGCAGCAGCAAGCCTGCAGCGGTGTAGGTCGCAAGCTTGTTGCGGGTGTCTTCGATGTCCAGGTTGCGCATCGTCAACTGGCCGATGCGGTCTTGCGGCGAGAAGGTGGATGCGCCCTTTTCCATGGTCAGCCGTTCGGGCTTGTAGCTCAGATTGGCCGACTCGGTGTTCATGATCGAGTAGTCGTTGCCGCGACGCAGTTCAATCGTCACTTCGCCGGTGATGGCGCGCGCCACCCAGCGTTGCCCAGTTTCGCGCAGCATGATGGCCTGCGGATCGAACCAGCGGCCCTGATAGAGAAGGCGGCCCAGCCGGCGTCCGTTCTCGCGGTACTGCTCGATGGTGTCTTCGTTGTGGATGCCGGTCACCAGGCGCTCGTAGGCGATGAACAGCAGCGCGAGCCCCGGGGCCTCATAGATGCCGCGGCTCTTGGCCTCGATGATGCGGTTCTCGATCTGGTCGCTCATGCCCAGGCCGTGGCGTCCGCCGATGCGGTTCGCTTCCATCAGCAGGTCGACGGCGCTTGCAAACTCGCGACCGTTCAGCGCGACGGGCTGGCCTTCGTCGAAGCGCACCGTCACCGTCTCGCGCTTGACTTCGACGTCGTCGCGCCAGAAGGCCACGCCCATGATGGGCTGCACGATGGTCATGCCGCTGTTCAGGTGCTCGAGGTCCTTGGCCTCGTGCGTGGCACCCAGCATGTTCGAGTCGGTCGAATACGCCTTCTCTGCCGACATCTTGTAGCCGAAGCCCGCCTTGGTCATGAAGGCCGACATTTCGGCACGACCGCCCAGTTCGTCGATGAAGGCCTGGTCGAGCCAGGGCTTGTAGATGCGCAACGCAGGGTTGGTCAGCAAGCCGTAACGGTAGAAGCGCTCGATGTCATTGCCCTTGAAGGTGGACCCGTCGCCCCAGATGTCGACGTTGTCCTCTTTCATCGCGGCCACGAGCATGGTGCCGGTCACGGCGCGCCCGATGGGCGTGGTGTTGAAGTACGTGACGCCAGCGGTCGAGATGTGGAAAGCGCCGCACTGCAGCGCGGCAATGCCTTCGGAGACCAGCTGCGCACGGCAGTCGATCAGTCGGGCCTTTTCGGCGCCGTACTGCATCGCGCGGCGGGGGATGTCGTCATAGTCCGGTTCGTCGGGTTGCCCCAGGTTCGCGGTGTAGGCATAGGGTACGGCGCCCTTGTTGCGCATCCAGTGAAGTGCAGCGCTGGTGTCCAGGCCGCCGGAGAACGCGATGCCGACCTTCTGGCCGGTGGGGAGGTGCTGCAGGATGGTTGTCATGTTGCGATTTGAAGCTGGGAACCAGGGACCAAAAGACGGGCGGTGAAGTGCACCGAGCCCGTATTTTCGGTGCATTCGGGACCAAGCCGATTTTTTGCGGTTTTAGTTGGCCATAGTGGCCCGACAGGGCCGTCATGAAACTGCCGATTGGCCGAGGTGAGAGGCTGAGAGTATTTCGAGCGTGTCCGAGCAGCGCGTCAAAAGGCGCCTGATCTAGGCGCAAAGCACAGCCATAGCTCGTGCTACGGCGAGCATTTGCAACGACGAGCAGGCGTCTTTCGACGTGATGAGCGGGCATGATCGAAATACTCTCAGCCTCTGAGGCCGCGCCATCAAGAAGCACTGATCCTCGTGATCGACCCGCCCTGCGTCAGCACATAGAGGGCCCCATCGGCCCCCACCATCATGTCCACTGGATTCCCTGCGATGTTCGCAAAGGCGTAGGCCACATTGCCGTTGGCAGGGTCCAATCTCCCAATCCACTTGCTCCCGTAGTCCGCGAAGAAGTAGTTGTTTCGATAAGCCGCCGGAAATTGCCCGCTTGCCGGATAGAACGCGCCTCCGGCGATGGCGAAGCCTGTGAAGAACCCGCCGGGGCCGGAGCCTTCGGGCGTGGCCTCGCTGTGCTTGTAGGTGAAGAGCGGAGCCGCGAATCCAGCCGTCATGTCGGGGCCTTCCGACGTGGGCCAGCCGTAGTTGAGGCCGGCACCGCCTACGTCGATTTCTTCCCAGGTGCTTTCCCCCACGTCGTTGATGTGGATGCGCCCCGTCCCGGCTTCCACGGCGAAGGTGAAGGGGTTGCGTAGGCCGTACGCCCAGACTGCGCACTTGAGCGTCGCTGCGGTGGTGCAGAAGGGGTTGTCGCTCGGGATGCTGCCATCGTCGTTGAAACGCAGCATCTTGCCGAATGGGTCGTTCACGTCCTGTGCCTTCGCACCGTTTGCGTTGTCGCCGACACCTGCGTAGAGCTTGCCGTCGGTGCCGAAGTGAATGGCACCGCCGTTGTGGTTGGTGGCGCTCGCCGACAACGCGGGCAGATCGGCGAGGATCACCTCGGTGCCGTTGGAGACGTCGCCACTCGCCACCAGCCGGCTGATGCGGTTGTGAGCCCCGCCGGTCGTGGACGTGTAGTAGACATACACGTAGCCGTTGGTCGTGAAGTTCGGGTGGAAGGCCACGCCCAGGAGCCCACGCTCTCCAGCCGAATCCACGGTGAAGATGTGAAACGCCGCCGGCAGCAGTGACCCGTTTTTGACGACACGCAGCTTGCCTCCTTGCTCCGCGACGAAGATGCGTCCGTCGGGCGCTTGCGCGAAAGCGGTGGATGAACCGAGGCCCGAAACCCACGACTCGTTCTTGGTGAAACTCGCGTCGACGCTGGCCGTGCCCGCCACCTGGACCGTGGCGGAACCCCAGGGGCTCGTGTTGCCCGCTGCATCGTGGGCGCGTGCTCGGACGATGTGTTGCCCGGCCGCATAAGCGTTCGCGTCGATGCTCGCGGCATAGGGCGGCGTGGTGTCCGTCGCGATCGTCACGCCGTCTACCTGGAACTCGATGGACATCACGCCCACGTCGTCGGCACCCGTTGCGGTCAACGACACCATGCCCGACAAGCCCGTCGCGAGATTGGCTGGAGCCGTCAGGGTGACGGTGGGCGGCGTCGTGTCCGTGCTGGCCGGAGGCGGCGGGGGAGGAGGGGTGCCTGCGTCGCCGCCCCCGCCGCCGCATGACGCGACCAGCGATGCTGCGAATGCGCTGATGAACAGTGCCCGTGCCGAGCCTCGTGCCGTCTTCATGTTCCAACCTTTCTGTCGAGCCCGTGCCGTTCGAGATGACGACATCCTCGCCGGGCGCCACATCCGTGGCGTAAGGGGATGTTGCCGCAAGGATTCGATCACTTTCAACACCGCAGATAAAAGCTCACTTCAGCCTCCACGCGGCCGTTGACCAGCAATTCGACACGGTGCGTGCCGCTGAAATAACGACGGGTCGTGATCGGCCTGATGGTGTGGGTCTTGCGCAGATCGCGAGACTCGGCGGGCGGCAGCGCCAGCGTCCAGCCCTTGAATACCTTGGGTGCGGTGCTGCCATTGGCCTTGACGTGATGGATGGCGTAGTCAATGACGAGCGACTGCTCCTTCTTGCCCGCAGGTTTCAGGCGGATGTCCAGGGTGATCGCATCGCCCAGCGCAATGCGCTCCGGTGCGATCGAAAAAGCCGCTTCACCGTGGAACTTCGCGCCTTGCCCGAAGGCATCGAGCACACGCTTGTCGCCCCGCTTGATCAGGCTGCGGCTCGCGTGCCGCAGCAGGGCGCGTCGTTCGCGCGAGGCGTCGGGCAGGTGCTTCGCGAGCCAATCGGCCACGAGGTGGGGGTGGTCCTTGGCGATGTCGTTCAAGTGGTTGGCGACACTCTTGCGCACGTAGTCGCTTTCGTCGTCCATCAGCGCTTCGAGTAGCGGCAATGTCGGGGACGGGTCGGCGATGAGCGACTTCAACTGCATGCCCCAGGGCAGGCGGGGGCGGCTGCCTTCGCTGACAAGGCGCCGCACATGCGGGCTTGGATCGTTCACCCAATGCGCGAGGGTGGCGAAGGTCAGGGCAGGGTGTTGAAGGATGAAGGGCCGGATGGCCCACTCGGCAGTGAACCCCTGGGTCAGTGTGTGCAGCACCTCGAACGCGCGTTCGGGCACAGCTTGGCCTCGGCGGGCCACGTACTCGCCGACCGGCCAGAGCGCCCAGCGAGCGAGACCGGATTTGATCGCGGATTGAAGAATGTCGCAGGTGACCAAGAAGTCAGCTGGCAGCGTGGCCTCCAACGCGGTTGTGATGTGCATCGCCCGCGCCTTCATTTCAAGCTCGTCGAGCCCGGCGAGCGCGATGCGTTCGAATTTCTTCGAGTGGAAATCCGGCCACGCCTTCTCCAGGCGCGAAGCCATGTCGCGAACGACCGTGGCGTTGAGAAGGTTCTTGAACGGTTCGGGCATGAATCTGATTGTGGGGCCCGTAAGAACATGGCCCGGAATAAGGTCCACGTCCTAAGATGCCGGCACTCTCACTTTGCACTCATGTGATGATCCTCCTTGCTCGCTGTCTCTTCGCCTTCGTTCTTGCTGCTTGTTCGTTGGCTGCGTCGGCTGCCAGCGTCTATATCGAAGAACTGACCTGGACTGAACTGCGCGACCAGATCAAGGCCGGCGCCACGACCATCATCGTGCCCATTGGCGGCACCGAACAGAACGGGCCAGCGATGGTGCTCGGCAAGCACAACGTTCGCGCCCGCGTGCTGGCGGGAAGAATCGCCACCGGTCTTGGTCATGCGGTCGTGGCGCCGACCATTGCCTACGTGCCCGAAGGTTCGATCAATCCGCCGGTTGGCCACATGCGGTTCACCGGCACCATTTCCATCCCCGACGCGGCCTTCGAAACCACGCTTGAATACGCGGCTCGAAGCTTTCGCCAACATGGCTTCAAGGACATCGTGTTCATCGGCGACCATGGCGGCTATCAGAAGAACATGGTTCGCGTGGCGGACAAGCTCGACAAGGAATGGGCAGCCACGCCGGTCCGCGTCCATGCGCTGCAGGAGTACTACCAGGTCCTCGACACCGACTACAAGCAGGCGCTCAAGAGAAAAGGAATGAAGGATGCGGAGATCGGCACACACGCCGGCGCGCTGGACACATCGCTCGCACTCGCGGTCGATCCGCAGCTGGTCCGCGCCGACCGGCTTCACAGCTCGTCACTCGGCGCCGCCGAGGGCGTGTATGGTGACCCCCGGCCATCGACTGCCGAGGCCGGTCAACTGGGCGTCGATCTGATCGTTGGACGAAGCATCGAAGCCATCAAGCGCCATCTGGCTCGCCATTGAGCGGGATCAATCCCCCGCTTGCCGCGGACGTTGCCGGTGGTGCAAGAATCCGCATTCTCTTGAGGAGTTCCCCTGTGAATTTTCGTTTCACCGCGCTGTTGAGCGCTGTCGCATGCCAGGCCGCCTTCGCCGCGGGCCCGGTAGACACCGTGCCGGGCATGCCGGCTGTGACTGACCCGACAAATCTGTACAGCGAGATCGGCAGCGGCAAGCTGAGCGAGGCCGTGAAAGGCCACCTGCCGCGGGTCTACGTGCCCAACCTGCAAAGCAACGACGTCTGGGTGATCGATCCGGCGACGCTGAAGGTGGTCGACAAGTTCCGCGTGGGCGTGAATCCGCAGCACGTCGTGCCCTCGTGGGACCTGAAGACGCTTTGGGTGGCCAACAATGCAGAGAACACGCCCAACGGCAGCCTGACTCCTGTCGACCCGCGCACCGGCAAGCCCGGCAAGGCCATCAAGGTCGACGACCCCTACAACATGTACTTCACGCCCGATGGCAAGGAAGCCATCGTCGTGGCCGAGGCCTTCAAGCGGCTGGACTTTCGCGACCCGAAGACGATGGTGATGAAATCGTCGATCGATGCGCCCGAATGCGACGGCATCAATCACGCCGACTTTTCCATCGACGGCAAATGGGCCATCTTCACCTGCGAGTTCACTGGCAAGCTGGTGAAGATCGACTTGGTGAACCGCAAGGTGATGGGCTACCTCAAGCTGTCCAAGGGCAAGATGCCGCAGGACATCCGCGTGTCGCCTGACGGCAAGACTTTCTACGTGGCCGACATGATGGCCGACGGGGTGTTCGTGGTCGACGGCCCGAGCTTCCAGGAAACCGGGTTCATCAAGACTGGCAAGGGCACTCACGGCCTGTACCCAAGCCGTGATGGGAAGTCGCTGTACGTGGCGAACCGCGGGTCCAACAAGATCCACGGCGCGGCGCGCGGCATGGGCAGCGTGTCGGTGATCGACTTTGCCACGCAAAAGGTGGTGGCGCAGTGGCCGATTCCCGGAGGCGGCAGCCCTGACATGGGCAACGTGAGCGACGACGGCAAGCAGCTTTGGTTGTCAGGCCGCTACGACAACGTGGTGTATGTGTTCGACACCACCAGCGGCAAGGTCTCCATCATCCCGGTCGGCAAGGAGCCGCACGGTCTGACGGTGTGGCCGCAGCCCGGCAGGTATTCGCTGGGGCATACCGGCAACATGCGCTGAGTTCAAGCGAACGAAGCGACCGGACCCCTCAAGCGAGCGCAGCAAGCGCACATCAAGCAATGCCCGCGGAGCCGGCTTTGCCGGTCCGCTGGGTGGCGCCCCGTTGAGGGGTATCTGGGGCACATGCGCCGAGGTCCAAGCGATCGATCGACCTCAAGCGAGCGCAGCAAGCGCACATCAAGCAATGCCCGCGGAGCCGGCTTTGCCGGTCCGCTGGGTGGCGCCCCTCGGGGGCAGGAGCGCAGCGACTGGGGGGCCCAATTATTTCCCGGGCTGCTTCACGATGCGCAGGTACGGCTTCGGCGCCTTCCATCCCGCCGGGAACAGCTTCTTCGCTTCTTCATCGTTGACTGAGGTCACGATGATCACGTCCTCGCCCTGCTTCCAGTTCGCAGGAGTCGCCACCTTGTGCTGCGCCGTCAGCTGCAGCGAATCGATGACCCGCAGGATTTCGTCGAAATTGCGTCCGGTGGTCATCGGGTAGGTGAGATTGAGCTTGATCTTCTTGTCCGGCCCGATAACGAACACCGAGCGCACGGTGGCGTTGTTGGCGGCCGTGCGGCCCTCCGAGGTGCCCGTCTCTTCGGCCGGCAGCATGTTGTAAAGCTTCGCAACATGAAGGTCGCTGTCTCCGATCATCGGGTAGTTGGGCGCGTAGCCCTGCGTTTCCTCGATGTCCTTGGACCAGCGTTCATGGTTCTCGACCGGGTCGATGCTCAGGCCCATGAGTTTCACGTTGCGCTTCCTGAACTCCGGCTCGATCTTGGCCATGTATCCGAGTTCGGTTGTGCACACGGGCGTGAAATCTTTCGGGTGCGAGAACAGAACGGCCCAGCTGTCGCCGATCCACTGGTGGAAATCGATGCTGCCCTGCGTTGTCTTCGCGGTGAAGTTCGGGGCGGTGTCGTTGATGCGTAGTGACATGAGTGACTCCTTGAGTCGACGGAAAGTCGAGGAAACGGGTAGCGAGTATCCGCTGCCGAATCAACGTTTGCCAAGAATGCCTTTGGAACTACTTTATGCAGTGCGGTCTTGAAAGCACCCCTTTCAAGGTCTTCCGCTCCCTCTCCCTCTGGGGATCTCTGGTGACCTCTGGGGAGATCTGGCCTGTATGCTCCCTCGCCCCTTCGGGGAGAGGGCTGGGGTGAGGGGCATGGGCCTCTGAGCAACCATGAACTTGTCCTGCGTCAACCCCGCCTTCTTCATCACCAAACGGGTGGCGGGGAGAGGTCGAGCAGGTGCGGGCGATGGTGAAGGCCGTCGGGTTGCCTTGATGGAGATGGGCGTGATCTTTGGGAGACCCCTCACCCCAACCCTCTCCCCCGCCGGGGGAGAGGGAACCGCAATGCATTACTTCGAAGCGGGCCACAGCGGGCTGGGGTGAGGGCCGTAGGCGGTGAATAAAGCCATGGGTTGCCATTACCGCAGCCCCTCACCCAACCTCTCCCCAGAGGGGAGAGCCAATACAAGACCATGAAAGAGGTGGGTCTTAAAAGCCAGACCCAGGTTGCTTGAGGAATTCGATTTCTTCCCCAGTCGATGGACGTCCGAGTGCGGTATTGCGATGGGGGAAGCGGCCGAAGCGCTCGACGATGGCGCGATGACGCCGTGCATAGTCGAGCAGGCCCATCTGATCGGGTGCTTCTGCGGCGAGGGCGGTAAAGAGTCGAATCGATTCATCCTGGGCAGCGAGGCTTTCGGCGTGCTCGAAGGGCAGATAGGCGAAGCCGCGCTGCACAGGCGTGAGCGACAGGTCCTGCCTTGAAGCGACCATTTGACGTGCCGCGGCCAAGGCCAGCGCATCACCCGCAAAAGCATCCGGCCGATCGCGTCGCGTGTTCCGGGTGAACTGGTCGAGCAGCACGATCCGCGCAAGCGCCGAGCGGGCGTCGCGCTGCCAGTCGGTCAGTCCGCCCGCCACGGCCTCGTCGATCAGCAGCCCGAATCGACGCAGGATCTCCGCGTCGAAAGCCGGGTCCTTGCGAAACCACTCGGGCCGCACTGCGCCCTCGGTTCCGAACCAGAAGTCCAGCACTTCCTGCGCCTTGGCGGGGATGGTGTTCATTGCCTCAGAGGCTGAGAGTTTTTCGATCATGCCCGCTCATCACGCCAAAAGACCCCTGCTCGTCGTTGCAAATGCTCGCCATAGCCAAGCTATGGCTGCGCTTTG
>Ga0136846_1226912_pt1 | contig 35121 bp, 34 predicted proteins | sample HopSoiMetagenom2_FD_96841 | JGI IMG/M metagenome (GOLD analysis project Ga0136846, IMG submission 96841) | Grasslands soil microbial communities from Hopland, California, USA - 2 Assembly 2016 (version 4) | ecosystem: Environmental > Terrestrial > Soil > Grasslands | place: USA: Hopland...
AGACAGGCCGCTGAAATCGGTAGCCATTGATACCGGCTTTAAAGACAAGAGCGCCTTAATAAAAGCCTTCAAAAATGAGTTTGGGCTAACACCCATCCAGTGGAAAAAAGATCACGAGAGCGATGTGTTAAAGAATTAAGGCTACTCTCCTTCTGGCATATACGGTCCACCGGTTTCGCCCCAACCCCATTTGGGCATGGGCTCGGCTTTTTGCATTGGGTTCTCTGTCAATTGAGAATTGATCACTGCTATGCGGCTGCCCCATTCCAGGTAACCCACAAATGCCGAACGGAATTCGGGATCGCTTTTAAGTCCCAGTTCGTCGGCAGTTTGCAACAGCAGGTGCACCCATCGCTGGCGTTTTTCTTCCGTAAGCATTTTACCAATATGCTTACCTATCATCTTTGCATGACTGCCACCTTCATGTGAATATAATTTTTCGCCACCAAACACTTCCGCTACAAAATGGGATACATGTTTTACATGCTCCGGCGACATGTTCCTGAATACTTCACCCAGCAGATCGTCTTTTAATACTTTATCATAAAAGCTTTTGAATAAGGCATCAAAGGTTTCCTGATCGCCTGCCCATTCGAATAAGGTTGGAACGTTTTTCATGTTTCGCTTTTCTGCAAGATACAGAAATAAAAAACCCCGACGTTACAGTCGGGGCCAAGTTTGCATCTTATGAAACAAACTCCCATTACAGAATCACCTTCTTCGCTTCATTCCATCCTGCGTTATCGTTGAGTTGCACAATATACATACCGGTAATATGGTTGTTCATGTTCATGGTTATCCGGTATGAAGCCTGTTGATTATCCTTTTGTCCAATCACATGGCCATTCATATCGATGATCCGTATAGTTACCTTGTTCTTTATTTCCTGGTTGAATTCAATGTTCACCGTATTACCGCTTGCATAGATCTTCGCAGCCTGGGTAGTTTCATTGCTGCGGATGGCTTTTATAGTTGAGTATTCGTATTTGCCATCTATATCTACCTGGCGAATGCGGTAGTAAGCAACAGCCGCAGTTATATTCTTATCGGTATAGCTGTATTGTGTTATATTATCTGAACTACCAGCGCCCAGCATGATCGCGATCACTGTCCAGGTACTGCCATCGAAACTGCGTTGCACTTCAAAATTTTTGTTGTTATGCTCCATGGCGGTGCTCCAGTTCAATACTACGTTGTTATTGCTTTTTGTTGCATAAAAGCTGTTAAACAAAACCGGCAGCGCGCTTAAATTAAAACCATGGGGCGAAACTCCTGAGATGCTGGCAGCAGTGCCGGGCCCTGATATTAATAATGCAGCATTTTGATCGTATTTTTTTACGCCGCCAATTGAGATCGTTTCGTTACTACGACTGGCGTTCCAGGCATTGATCGTTCCTGTTAATTCTACCACAGAGTTAGCGCTCAACCGCATTTTCTGTTGTAGCGTGAGGCCGCCAATTATTTTAATATATACATTGGCCAGGGTATCATTTTTATCAAATACCACAGATTTATTCAGAGGGATCACAATGGAATCGCCATTTTGGGGAATGCGGTTCGGGGTCCAGTTTGAAGCGTTAGACCAGTCGCCTGATGTAGCAGAAAATGTGATCATTGGTCTTGTTCCTGCAACAGCAGAAAAAGAGATGAAGAGGATTGCGATGATTGAGTAGATCTGTTTCATAAGGTAAACTTTTTTGTGTTTAAATGATTTCGCAGTATATATTTCCAACGGCATACCTGTTTTCCGGCACGGGGTGAAATGACCTGTTTTTTACCGGTGGCAATTCGCCGATACAGTTATAATCATCTCAAAAACAAGCGATTGAAAAAATACCTTAGTGATTAAATTAAATTCACTTACGTGGAAGTACGATTGAAAGCAGGCGGGAGAACCATCCCAAAGCGGGATTTTTCTATCTTATTTGGAAAAAAGTCCTTGTTTGGAGCCATGGGAAACGCCATTTATGCGCAGTTATGCACTAAAACGACGCACTTATGGGCTAAAACAACACACCTATCAACTTTCATTAGGCGCTATCAATGGTTTTACTATTTTTACGCGATTTTATACAATTAACTGTTAAACCCTGGATTGAGGATCTGATCATTCACCCCAGCTATTTCCCCTAGTAGCAATAGAAAATGAAACCTTTATCACTACCGTATTTACTTATTGTATGTATAATTACGTTTTGTTGTAATTATGCCCGGGCACAGAACCCAACGCTCCTATTGAGCAACAACCCTACAACCTGTCATGGTTCAGAAGGATCAATTACTTTTGGCGGCTTACTTCCCAATACCACCTATCAGGTAAGGTATTTTGAGAACGGTGTTCAAAAAGGCCCGGTTACTTTACTGTCAAATGTAACAGGACAGTTAACTATTCCCAATTTATCAATGGGCGCCTATCGCAATTTTACCTTCACCGGCGGGGGAACAACCCTGTCTTATGTTGCTGGTACTCCGCTGTCAGATCCGTTCCTGCCCCCACCTGTATTCAATTTCCTGCCTTCAACTATATGTCTGGGTGATCCGGCGCCGACGCTGCCAACCACTTCTGACAATGGTTATAGCGGAAGCTGGAGCCCGTCCACAGTAAGTAACACCCAAACCGGCACTTATACTTTTACGCCAACAATCACATGCGCCGATCCGGTTAGCATTACTATTACGGTGACCCCAAAAGCACCTGTAACATTCCCGTTTGGAACTGGCCGGGTATTATGCAATACCGGCCCGGTACCAACATTAACCAATACATCGATAGAGGGTATTACCGGTAGCTGGAGCCCGGCGGTTGTAGACCCTACCCGCTCCGGTACCTATGTATTTACACCCACCGTTCCACCACCAGGCTGCCTTACCGGCACCACTTTTACACTTACGGTGAACCCGCCCATAAAACCGTTGTTCTCATTTGGCAACAGCCAGTCTATTTGTACAGGCGGTGGCGTTCCTACCCTGCCTAATCAATCGCAAAATAACATTACCGGAAGTTGGAACCCGGCCGTGGTTGACCCCAATAATTCCGGCACCTATACATTTACGCCCGATCCCGGTCAGTGCGCTATACCTGTCAACTATGTATTGACCGTTAACCCTATTATTCCTCCTGTATTCAGCATTTTTCCCAATTCAAAAGATACCATTTGTAGTGGTGATCCGGCTCCGGTTTTACCCGCAGCCTCCGACATTGGACAAACCGGCACCTGGACGCCGGCAGTTGTTAGCAATACAAAAAGTGGAACGTATGTCTTTACAAGCACCAGCGATCCCTGCGCGCCACCAACAACAGTAACCGTAACAGTGAAGCCGATTATTACACCTGCATTTACCTTCGGGCCTTCTCAATCTGTTTGTATAAATATCAATCCACCGGTTTTACCCGGTGTTAGCAATAATGGCGTAAATGGAACCTGGAGCCCGGCCATTGTAGACAATCAAAATACAGGCACGTATACTTTTACGCCGGCAATAAAGCAGTGCGCTGTAGGCGCCACCTTTAATTACCAGGTGAACCCGATCCCATCTTTCGTTACTACAAAAAAAGATACGACGGTATTAGATGGCGATATATTGCCCTACTACGATTTCCCGGTAAACATTCCGGTCACCGGTATAAACTGGACCAATAATAACACCGACATTGGGCTGACAGCATCAGGTTCAGGCGTAGTGCCTTCGTTCACGGCAACCAATATGACCAATGATTCCATTACCGGCGTGGTTACTGCCACCCCGTATGTGAATGGTTGTATGGGCGCCGCCCAATCGTACAAAATAACCGTGAAGCCGCGTTATAAAGACATTTATGTACCTAATGTGTTTTCTCCCAATGGGGATGGCAAGAATGATCTTTTGTACGTGTACGGCAATTACATCGCTACGTTAGAGATGCACATCTTTAACCAGTGGGGGCAGAAAATGATAACCATAACCGATAAGAAACAGGGTTGGGACGGCAAGTTCAAAGGAAGCTTCCAGCCTGTGGGGGTTTATGTGTATGTATTAAGGGCTACAACTACAGACGGCAGGCAGTTGAACATGAAAGGCTCCATTACTCTTGTACGATAGATAACCAGATCACTGTAACGATACTTTACAATGAATAAAAAATTGATTATAAAAACCGTTTGGTGTACGGCCTGGTTGCTGCTGATAACTGTCAGTAGATCAGTTGCACAAACAGACCCGCACTTTACACAACAATATACATTTCCCATGTATTTGAACCCGGCGCTTACGGGCAGCGCCGATGGTGATTACCGGGCTTCGGCCATTTTCAGGAACCAATGGGGCAGCGTTACCAACCCTTATCGCACCATGGGCGTGTCATTCGATGCACGCACCAACAAGAATGTAGCCCTGGGCATTAACCTCCTGAATCAATCGGCTGGCGATGGAGGTTTTAATTACCTCACCTCTTCCTTTTCTTTTGCCTATACCGGGGTTAAGTTCGGACCTTCGTTAAACCATCATATTGTGATGGCTATGCAGGGTGGCATTATTAATCGCCGGGTGAACAAATCAAAATTCAGATGGGGCGATCAATGGGATCCTATTACCGGCTACAACCCTAATATGGCAACAACAGAAACGTTTGCCCAAACTTCTTCAACGGTGCTGGATATTGGCGCCGGGGTCATGTATTTTGATGGGGGGGCCGATAAAAAATTCAATCCGTTCGGCGGTTTTTCCATCTATCATCTTAACAAACCCAAAGACCCCATCATCAGCACCCAAAGTGCGGAGTTAAACACCATTCCAATGCGGTATTCCATTCATGGCGGGGTAAGTTATAATATATCAGATCGTACCCGTATTGTGCCGCACGTTATGTACATGCGCCAGGGCACGGCTTCTGAAACCATGGTTGGGGTGTATGGACAAATAAACGTAGATGCAGTTACTGATTTTATGATAGGTGGTTATTACCGCGGTAAAGACGCGGTAGCGCCGTATGTTGGTATTGATTATAAAAACTTTGTTATTGGCCTGAGCTATGACGTGAATAATTCAAAGCTCGGCTCTATGACGAAAAATGTAAACAGCTTTGAACTGAGCCTGTCTTACATTAAACGATCGGGCACAAGGAACGTTGTTGATTTTATTCGTTGTGCAAGACTTTAATTGATTACTATGCGAATGCTTTCATTTTTCAAGATAGTTTTTTTGGTTGCCTGTATCTGCTGGTTGCCCTGTCAGGCGCAGCAGGTAATAGTAACAAAAAATCCGCTGCAACTGGCCGATCAGTATTTTGCAGCCGGTGAATATTATACCGCTGCTTATTTATATGAGCAGGTGTTGAATCCGTCGGCGAACACCAAAAAAGACGACGTGTTCCCGGTGTATTCAAAAAGAGGTAAAACAGGCTACATCCTTCCTAAAAAGATCTCCCGCGAAGCCATTTTGTACAAACAGGCTGAAAGCTATCGACTGGCGCACTACTGGCTGCAAGCCGATTCAACTTACAAAAAATGTCCTGATTATATTGACGCATTATACTGGATGGCTATATGCGAACGCAGCCTTGGGTTATACGAAGAAGCTGCTGCCAACCTGCGTCAATACCTGGATGCTACCAATACCAATAAACAGCATGTGGATGCCGCCGAACAGGAATGGGCCACTTTAGAATACATCAAAAAACAACTGGCCCGGCCCGACACCGTGTTGGTACACATAAAAAAGCTTACTGTACCCGACAGTTATGAAAAGGGCACTTTTGCGGTTACCCCTTTACAGGGCAATCAATACCTGATAAGCAAAACCAAAACAGATTCTCCCATAGTAAAAGGGTATAATCCCAATAACAGCCACCTGTTTAAGGCGGTGTTGGAGAATGATAGTCTTACCCAGGTAACGCAACTTAAATTATCAGATGCCGGTCCATTAATAAACCAGGGCGCTGCCAACAGCAACGCCAATGGCAATTGCATTTATTTTACCCAATGGCAAAAAGGGAATGGCCGGATGGTATCGAACATCTATGTTACCAAACAGGTAAATGGAAGCTGGTCGGCCCCGCAATTAGTGAGCCGCATTAATACCAGTGGCTATAGTAGTAAACAACCCGTTTGCACCCCTGATGGCAAGTACCTGTATTTTTCATCAGATCGTCCGGGTGGTACAGGCGGTTTTGACATTTGGTATGCGCCGCTTAAAGAAGATGGCAGCGTTGGGGAACCGGAAAATGTCGGCCGAACAATCAATACCGAAGGTGATGAACAGGCGCCTTTTTACCACGCCAATAGCAAAACGCTGGTATTTGCTACCAATGGCCGTCCCGGCATGGGTGGTTTCGATCTGTTTTCTGCCCAGGGCAATACCATCACGTGGAGCACGCCGGTGAATATGGGCTACCCGGTTAACTCCTCGAGAGACGATATTTATTTCTATGCACCGGAGAAAAATGCCTTGTTGGGTGATGCCCTCATTGGTTCCGACAGAGGCAGCGGGTGTTGCCTGGAAACATACCGCATTAACAAACTACCCAAACACAACCGCATGACCGGCGTGGTGCTGGATAACAAAACCCATAAGCCCATAGGCGATGCCAATGTAGTACTTACAACGCCCGACGGTAAAACCACCCAAACCACCACCGACATAAACGGTAATTATATATTTGACAGTGTTGACAATTCATTCAACAACCAGCAACTGGTGGTTACCAAACAAAATTACCGCGATACCGCCGCAATTGTTACTATCACCAAAACAGACAACACCAACCTGCTCACCGATCGGCATTTTAATACAGATATCTTCATAGAGAAAAAGTTTGTGCTGAAACCGGAGAATGTTGTTACCGTTTACTTCGATTTCGATATGTATGATCTGAAGAAAGAAGCGGTACGTAAACTCGATTCCGTATACAACGTGCTTCTGGAGATACCTGGCGCCACCTTGCAGATCAGCGGTTATACCGATGGTAAGGGTAGCGATGCGTACAATGCAAAACTATCTGACCGTCGTGCACGCGCCTGTGCCGAATACTTTATACAGAAAGGGATTGCCGCAAGCCGCATCACCTTTGAATCATTCGGCGCCTGCTGTCCGCTTGAAATGGAGTTGATCAATGGCCTTGATAACCCCGATGGACGAAGCAAGAATCGAAGGGCGTTGATTAATATTACGAAGGAATAAGGCGCTTAAGCGGTACAATTTTGTACCGAGTTGATTACATATTTAACCCGTGTCATCCAATTTGGCGACAAGCTGTCGCCAAATTGGATTGCTTCGATTATAAAAGTGCGACAAGCTGTCGCACTTTTGCATTCCTCTACCCCTTCCGCAACCGCTTGCGCAACAAATGTCCCTTCCATAACCAAAAACCTGAAATAACCACCAACGGCATAATGATCCATTTTACCACCATGGCCTGGCGCGGCATGGTGGCTAATGGACCGTATATATAACCAAGAATGGGAACGCTCAGCACTATATGCAACCATCGGATTATCTTTCTTTCGGTTGATGCTTTCATAAATAAAGTTTTTGAGTTTGCTTCTAACCTAATAACTTATGAAGCAATGAACGTTTACTTATTTAAAGTAGAATCACTATGTAATCGATCACAACGTTCATTATAGTAATGCGTCCGGTATCTGTTCCAACCAAAACGCATACTCAAACCGGTAGAAGCAAAAAACAACACGATCACCAGGATGGCTGCTATCTTACTAAAAACACGGAGGGTTCTTCTTTGAGAAAAATTGCCGAAAATGGCGCCAATGATAAATACCATACTAGCTATAAAAAGCACGCGGAATAAAATGAATAACGGGAACATAAAATAGAATTTAAATTAAGAAATAGCGTTTCGACCCTTCGACTGCGCTCAGGGCGCTCAACGCTTTTTACCAACTCTTCGACTTCGCTCAGAGTCTGATACAAAGCTATACCTGTTGCATAGCCGTTCCCGGGGTGAGTAGAGGAAGAGGTAATATGTGTAGATGACCTTACTTATTGAGGGGAAGCACCGCTTCTACCGCTGCCCGGTAACTTTCACTGAGAGGTAATTCAACAGCGCCCAAACAAATGAGATCGCGTTTCACCGCGGTTACTTTATCGGCAGCAATGATGTAGGATTTATGGATGCGCACCAGCCGGTAAGGGAGTAATTTATCTTCCAGCGCCTTTAAACTCATTTTGGTGATCACCGGTTTGGTGGAAGTTGTTAAGTATATCTTCACATAATCTTTCATGCCTTCTATATACACGATCTCGTTGATATTGATCTTGACCTGGTTGTATTCTACATATACAAAAAAAGAAGCGGGCAGCTCTTTGAGAGTAGTTGTTTTTTGCTGTAGCCTGAACAATTCCTGCGCCTTGTTACAGGCTTTTAAAAAGCGTTCAAACGAAACCGGCTTTAACAGGTAGTCAACAGCAGCCAGCTCAAAACCTTCCCAGGCATGCTCTTTATACGCCGTCACAAAAATGATCATGGGTGGGTGTTGCAGCGATTGTACGAATTGAATGCCATCCAGTCCGGGCATTTGAATATCGAGGAATATAAGATCTACTTCTTCACGGTGTAACAGTTCAGTAGCTTCAATAGCGTTTTTACACCGGCCCACCAATTGTAAAAAGGGAACCCGGCTGATGTTATCAACCAGCAGGTCCAACACCCATTTTTCATCATCCACGGCAATACAACGCATCATAACAGTTTACAATTTAAATGAACTGAATAAATACCGTCCTTATTGTCAATGTTCAATTGGTAATTGTTCGCATACAACAACTCCAGCCGGTTTTTTACATTATTAAGGCCAATGCCTGAATGTTTGTCCTTCGACTGGTTGGCCGGGTTATAATTATTCACCACCCTAAAGTCGAGCTGTTGTTCTATTACGGTAAGAGTTATTTGTATAAACGGTTCCTTTACCATTCCAATGCCGTGCTTGAACGCATTCTCGATAAATGGCACCAGCAACATGGGCTCTATCATTCCTTCGGGATAATCGTTTTGAATGTTCAATGAAATGGCCACATCCTCCCCAAACCGCAATTGCTGCAGGGACACATAATTCTCTATTTGTTCTATTTCTTTGACAATAGCAATCTTTTCTTCATTGCTTTCATATAACATGTAGCGCAACAACTCCGACAACCGGATCAACGATGGCTCCAGCAGGTTCGATTGCAAACGAGCCAGGGACACCATATTGGTGAGCATATTAAATAAAAAATGCGGGCTCACCTGCGATCGTAATAATTTCAGCTCAGCATCGAGCCGTTGTGCCCGCGCTTCTTTTTCCATTCTTTCAAACCGAATACGGTCATACACCAGCCGGTAAATAATGCTGGCAAATAAAAAGGGCACTAATGGAAAAAAGATCAGTCGCCGGTTGAAGGTAGTGAACTGAAAACCCGGGTGCAGCAGCTGTAAAAAGAAAACCTTGGCAAAGCCCGAAAGACAAACGATAGCAATCAGACAGATAATATACAACCACCAGGTTCTTTTATTCAGCAGTTTGGGATACAGGTAAAATGCATTGAAATAAAATAGCCCGATGTGATAAAGCGTGGTCAATAAGTAAAAAGTAGCCGGCAACCCAAAGAACTCCTGGTCCCACAACATAATGCCGGGTACGCCTAACAGCAATATCCATACTGCTGCATGGATCCATTTGAGGGAAATAACCCGTTGTGCCGGTTTCATCCCTGAAATTAAGATTTTGGCTGACTGGAACCAAGGAGGAGTAGATAATCGGAGAAAATGAGTAGATGAAAAAAAATACAGGTCGCAACACTTTTTAGTTGGAGCTCCACATTAAAGCTCGGAGTGCAACGTATCGGCTACCAGTTGACGGGTTGTTGCCGTAAGGTCGGCCATATCCTGTAAGGAAATGATTTTATCGAGGTAAACTTCCTTGTTTACAGCAGTCATGATCTTTTTATGCATAGCTTCCTGTAGCATTTCAATGCGCTTTCTCGGCTCATATGAGCGGATATAAAAAAGAAGGGATTCCGTTTTATTCCAGCGTTCAACGATCTTGCCATAGAACAATTCTGCCACCTCGGGGTCGTGCGTCATCAAATGCTTTAAAAAATTAAGATCGTAGGAACGGATCTCGGTGGCGGTTAATGTTTTGCTGAATTCATTGAAGGGGGCATCGGGCAGGAAGGCCAGGTTGCCAAAAAACTCTCCTGGCGTTACGATCTCATACACGCATTCCTTTCCCTTGGGCGATAACCGGCCCAGTTTAACAGCACCGCTGATGATCTCGTAAATGTCGGTAAAACGCTGGGGCGCCCCGTACAACGAGGTTCCTTTTCTTAATGTATGAAAGGCACTCTTCTCTTTTACCCCCGGAATATTCTTTGATACGAGGTAGTTGTACAGGCCCATTTCTGCTACCTTAGACATACGCAATTTTACAGGGAAATTTGAACTTGTGCAAACCTGTGCAAAAAGATTTCAGCAAGGAGGTGACTGATAACAATTAATTAACATTATTTATATATAAAAGAGGGTCTGCAGCAGGCAATTAGCCTTCGGCATAGCAAATAGACTAGGGTTTTTAATTACTGTCTTTGTTACTGCACTCCATCTGCCGGCAGGGTTAAATCACTCATTCCTTAACGACTGCACCGGGTTTGCCCTGGCAGCTTTTACTGACTGCCAAGCTATCGTAAGCAAGGCAACACCCACCGTGATTAGGCCGGCTTCCAGAAATATAATTGGCCCAACGGAAACGCGGTAGGCAAAATCTTTCAACGATTCATTCATGGCCCAGGTAGAAAGCGGAACGGCAATAACGATCGCGATCAGTACAAGTTTGATAAAATCCTTCGACAGCAATACCACAATGCCGCTTACCGATGAACCCAGCACTTTGCGAACGCCTATTTCTTTCACCCGTTGCTGCGCCATAAAGGTAGACAGTCCCAATAAACCCAAACACGCTATACAAATGGCCAAGCAGGAGAAGAAAGTGAACAGTTGCCCGAAATGCTGATCGGCCTGGTATTGTGCGTTGAACGATTCATCCAGGAAATGATACATAAACGGACGCTGTGGCGCCATTTTATCCCAGGTTGTTCTTACATGAGCCAGGGTGGATGGAATATTATCGCCTTTGATAGCAACTGAAATGCGGCTCAGTGCATTAGGATATCCATAGCGTAAAGTGAGCGGTTCTACCGCCTGGTGCAGCGACCGGAAATTGAAATCTTTTACCACGCCAACGATGGTTCCCTTCCTGCCCCACTGGTCAAATTTTCTTCCTACGGCATCGGCAGGATTGGTATAACCATACAATTTTGCCGCCGCTTCATTAATGATCATACCCTGCGCACTATCGGTGAGGTGCGTACGGGAATAGGCGCGGCCTGCAATCAATGGAATATGATACAGAGGTATGAAGTCGAAATCTATTTCATAAATAAGCGGGATGCGAAAACCCATTTGTCCATCGGGCGTTTGAATTTGTGTACCTGCATTGGGCAGAAATTCACCGGGCACGGCACGGGAAGCCGCCACGGAAACAACGCCGGGTTGATCTGCAATGGCTTTTTTAATGGCTTCAATATTTTGCTGTACTTTGGAATCGTCTTCAAAGTTGATGATCAACATTTGATCTTTCTTAAAACCCAGATCGTGGCGGTTCAGGTATTTCAATTGGTTGAATACAATGATGGTGCCTGCAATGAGCGCTATAGATAAAGTGAATTGAAAAACAACCAGTGCCTTGCGCAACGATACGCTCCCGCTTGCCGGATTGAATTTTCCTTTTAATACCGAAATAGCCCTGAACCCAGATAAGAACCAAGCCGGGTAAATGCCCGCTCCTATGCCTACAACTACCGCAAAACCGGCCATCGCAATAAACAACCAGGGGTTAAAGAAATTTACATAGGCAATCTCTTTTCCCGATAGTCTTTCGATCAGTGCAATGCCTGGTTTTGCCAATACGATCGCAATAATAGCAGCGGCCAGTGATAACAATATAGATTCAAAAAGAAATTGCCACATGAGGCTTGTAGGCCGTACGCCCAGCACCTTGCGAACACCCACTTCTTTTGCTCTTTCCAGTGAACGGGCGGTAGACAAATTCATGAAATTGATACAGGCGATCAGCATAATGAAAATTGCGATGCACAAAAACAGGGATACATTCAGCAGACTGCCCGTTGGGCCTGGCTGGCGGATTGCCAAAGAATGCAGGTACGCATCGGTCATTTTTTCAAATTTGATCCCATACCCTTTATCATCCGGATTACGTCTTTTTACAAACTGATCTGCTTTTGCTTGCAGCGACTTTATATCAGTATTCTCTTTTAACAACAGGTACGTATAAAAATCAACATACCCCCACCAACCAAAGATCTCTTCCCTGAACTTGTGCATAGTTGTCATCGAGATGAGCCCGTTGAAAGTGAATTGCGAATTCGGTGGCACATCTTCCATAACACCGGTGACCATAAAGTTGGTCTGGTTATCTACCTGTAATGCCTGCCCTACAGGATTTTTATTACCGAAGAATTTCTGCGCCACTGATTTGGTTAGAACAATACTAAAAGGAGCGGTCAGGGCCGTATGCGGATCTCCATTGATCATTTTCCAGCTGAATACATCAAACGCGGTAGAGTCCATAAACAACAGGTTATCCTGTTGAACGCGTTTGTCGCCATTTTGAAGCAGCAAGCTGTTCGGGCTCATAAACTGCACTACCCGCTCAATTTCGGGAAAATCGGCCTGCAGGGCCGGCCCCAGGGGCGCACAGCCCCATACCTGGTAATCCTTCGGGGTAGCTGCCACTGGTTTTGTACCTGGCTCTACATTGCGAAAAGTTTGCACCACGCGGTATATTCTGTCGCGTTTGGTATGATATTGATCGTATGAATTTTCGTGGTACAGGTACACACTAATCAGCATGCAACAGGTCATTCCAATGGCCAGTCCGGCTACGTTTATTAACGTATAGAATTTTCTTTTCATCAAATTGCGCCAGGCGATCTGGAAGTAATGACGGAACATGGTGGGCAGATTTAGTACCGTAAATTTACAAGCCCTGTGCCATTCGCATTTTGCCTGTAAAACAGGGGGCATTGCAGTCCGCCAGTGTTCAAAACCGGGCGGTTGGTGTACGGTAATGATACAACCCATTGCATTGCGGAAACGGTCCGATGCAAACCAGCAACGGGTCTATTCAATAAACTGTGGGTATATTTGCATAATCAACAACATAACCACCCATGTACGAATTATTCTTCCAAAAATTCAATGAAAAAATAGCCCTTACCGCTGAGGAAGAAGCATTCATAAAACAATACCTTACTCCTAAAAAGCTGCGCCGCAAACAATACTTCCTGCAGGAAGGCGATGTGTGCAAAAGCATTTGCCTGGTAGAAAAAGGCGCCTTACGGGCCTATGTGCTCGATGAAACCGGTGATGAACACATAACAGCGTTTGCTCTCGAAGGCTGGACGCTGGGCGATCTGTACAGCTTTATCAAAGCAGAACCCGCTACCTGGAATATAGATGCCCTGGAAGATTGTGAACTCGTGCTCATCTCCAAACAGGCGCATGACGAGTTGATGCAAACAATGCCTAAATATGAAACCTATATCAGGATGTTGATGACCGATGCCTATATGGCGCTTCAGCGCAGAACGACCTATATGATAAGTCTGCCTCTGGAAGAACGCTACCTGGCATTTACCCAAATGTACCCTACCCTTTTTCAACGCGTGCCCCAGCATATGATCGCTTCTTTTATGGGCCTCTCAGCAGAAACCTTAAGCCGCGTGCGTAGCCGGATCAGTAACCGCAAATAAAAAACCGTTGACAAAAATCAACGATTCTCCTTGTCCAAAAGCAACACTATTTCTTGCCCATAAGCATTGGAGCCAGGCCTGACGCTACTGTAGTTTTGTGTCATCAAAATCAAACAATCATGAGCACAAAACAAACAATCGCCATTATAGGCGCCACCGGTAACATGGGTTCCGCCATCGCTAAATCTTTATCCAAGACCAACAACAGGTTATTACTTTTCGCCAGGCATTTTGACAAAGTGCAAGCCCTGGTGGAGGAAATAAAAAAAGGCAATGCCTCCGCCGAAGCAGAAGCTGTTGAATGTCCCACCAATGCATCGTGGGAAGCGGATATCATCATTCTGGCCCTGCCTTATGCGGATGAGAAAGAAATAGCCGCTAAAATAAAAGACGTAGCCAATCAAAAAATTCTTATCAGTATTTCCAACCCGTTGAATGAAACGTACAGCGCCCTGGTTACCGCCGCCGATACCAGCGCTGGGGAACAACTGCAGCAACTGTTGCCCAACTCAAAAGTTGTAAAGGCTTTCAATACCGTATTCGCTGCCGATTTTGCCAATACCATCATCGATGGCAAACAGGTTGACACGCTTATTGCCGGCAATGATACCCAGGCCCTGGAAACCGTTTCGGAATTAGCAAGATCCATTGATTTGAACCCATTGGTTGCGGGCGAATTACCCTGGAGCAGAACGCTGGAGAACATGGCGCTGCTGCTTATTCAGTTTACCATGAAATATAACTACAACTGGGTTGCCGGTTGGAAAGTATTACATAACTAATCATTCATACAACCACTTAAAAAGTAACACATGAAAAAGATAAGTTTTGCAATTGTTATAGTAGCTTTCCTCGTTGTAAGTCAGGGTTGTCAACAAAACCCGGCTACAGCTGTTAATTCAACGGTTAATATCGATAGCCTTAAAAAGATCGCATTGGATCTGGCAGCTGCTAACGATACCATTGCCAGTCACATCACCAAGTTCGACGAACTGGATTTTGATGTGTTCAGCAATCAAAAATGGGACCGCCTGAAAGAAAGCCATGCGCCGGACATAAAAGTATTCTGGCCCGATGGCCACATGGCCCAGGGCATTGACGTTCACATCGAGGACCTGAAGAAGCTTTTTGTACATGCGCCTGATACCCGTATTAAAGAACACCCTATAAAATTTGGTTCAGGCAATTATACATTGGTAACCGGCGTTTTTGAAGGTACTTTTACCAAACCCATGCCTATAGGTAATGGCAAGTTCATTCAACCAACCGGCAAGGCTTTTAAAATGCCAATGGCTACCGTTGGGATCTGGAAAAACGGCGTAATGATAGAAGAACATCTTTTTTGGGATAACCAAACCTATGCTAAACAAATAGGGTTGCAATAGATGGAAAGAAAACATTTCATACAAAACATTATAAAAGGAGCGATAGGTATGACAACACTTTCAGCATTTAACAATTTCACCAATGGTTTACCAGAACAGGAACAACTAATGCCGGTGTTGTTTGTGGGGCACGGTTCGCCCATGAACGGAATTGAGGATACGGAATTCAGTCGCCGATGGACGCAAATGGCTAAAGAGATCCCAACACCTGCAGCGGTGTTGGTGGTCTCAGCCCACTGGTTCACCAAAGGCACAAAAATAACAGCCATGGATTTCCCGCCAACGATCCACGATTTTGGTGGCTTTCCACAGGAATTGTTTGACGTGCAATACCCGGCTCCTGGTGATCCGGTGTTGGCAAAGGAAACAGCTTCCCTGATTACCAGTACGCAGGTTGAATTAAATCACGACTGGGGCCTTGACCATGGCACCTGGACCATCGTGCGTCATATGTATCCCGATGCAAAGATCCCGGTTTTACAACTGAGCATCGACTATTCTCAAGGACCACAATATCATTATGACCTGGCGAAAGAATTGTATAGCCTGCGCAGGAAAGGTGTATTGATCATTGGCAGTGGCAACATGGTGCATAACCTGAGAATGGTGGCCTGGGATAAACTGAACGAAGAAAATTATGGGTACGACTGGGCAATAAACCTCAACGACAAATTCAAATCATTGATCCTGGATGGCAATCATAAACCTTTGATCAATTTTAGTGAGCTGGGCAGAGATGCGCAGCTGGCCATTCCTACGCCCGAACACTATCTGCCATTGTTGTACACGCTGGGTTTAAAAGGATCAAAAGACAATGTGTCTTTTTTCAACGACAAAGCGGTTGGCGGTTCATTGACTATGACTTCGGTTAAATTGGGTTAATTAGTATGCCTGCGGGCCATTCCCTGCGCTATCACGCTTACAGAGATCAATTGCAGGGCATGGTACAGCATAATAGGCAATAACAATATACCAATGAGCGGACTGTTCATAAAGATCACTTTTGCCATTACAGTACCATGGATCAGTGATTTCTTGGAACCGCAGAAAGTAGCCGTGATCCTGTCTTCCCGGTTGAAATGAAGAAGGCGGGCGATATTATTCGTAATAAAATACACCAGGAAGAACAACGCCAGTACACAGGCGCCCAGGATAAATAACTCACCTATACCCAGGTTGCTGAACATATGTTTATGGAACGAATCGCTGAAGGCGGTATACACGATGGATAGAATAACAATTTGATCGAAGTACTTTAATTGCTTGTTGTATTTTTCTGCAATCTGTCCTAACCGGGTTGGGTTCAACAACAAACCTGCTACCACGGGCAACAATATTTGCAACAACAGTTTGGTGACCACATCGCTCATGTCGAGATGATTTTGTTGACCGCCTGTTACAACCGCCATCCAGGCCGGCGTAATAAAAATACCTATGAGGCTTGAAATGCTGGCATTGAAAATAGCAGCCGGGATATTGCCATTGGCAATAGAAACCATCACTACAGAGGAGGAAACGGTGGAAGGCAATGCTGCCAGAAAAAAACAACCCAGCCATAATACCTGGGTATGTCCGTGATCGAGCCAGGGGCGAAGCAACAGCAGTAATACAGGGAACAGGATAAATGTTCCTGTCTGTACCAGGATATGCAAACGCCAGTTGCTCAACCCCGCTATCAGTTTCTTCCGGTTTAGTTTCAACCCATAAAAGAAAAAGATAAATGAAATACCCAGGTTGGCCAATGATGATATGGAAAACGGCCCCTTTGCAATACCCGGACCGGGAAATTGCGAGGCCAGTATAATCATTCCGATGAGCGATAGTATAAACCAATCCAGGCCAAATCGCGCCAATAGCTTTGCCACTTTATTTGCCATATTAGCTGCAAGATACAACCGGAAGTTTATCTGCTACTCCACCGCCTTTAATTCAATCACCACGCTGCTCCTGCTGGCTTTTACATCAGGATTGAACCCAACGGTCATTAAAAATTTACCGGTGTAGGTTTTATCAGTGTTGCGTAAGTGGTGGTGTATATTTCTTTCCCTCGGTAATTGATTTCCAGTTGTCGGTACGGAAAGGCGCTGCTGGCAAACGGGCTGTATTAAACAGATTGGCCTTGCTGTCATCATCGGCCCAGGCATATCGCACTGCTACGGGTGTAGTTACTTCCGGTGCAGTTACATTAACTGTCGCACCTGCAATGGTTGCTTTGGCCGGATAAAAATGCTGATTGGCGCCGGCTACTTCAAATCCGATCACTTCATTGTTGGAAGCCGTTAATCCCTTTTCGGTGTTTGTAAATTGTATGGTAACATGGTTGCCTTTTATCTGCATGCTTTTGTATACCGGTCCTGAAGCAACCGTTTTCATTCCATAGGTATGTTGTAATGCCAGTAAGGCCAGGCGTTTGCCTACATCCTGTTTATTATGGGGATGAATATCGCCGGGGTCACCTAGATCGATCGTAACAGCCATGCCTGTATTCGGCAATGCAGTGGCCATGGCTTGCGCCTCGCGCAACTCCGCCCAACTGCTGCCCTTGTTGCTATTGCCATTGGCATTATTATAACTGGTGAGCTGCACAAAATAAAAAGGCATGGCAGGTTGTTTCCAGCGTATGCGCCAGTCGTTAATAAGCAGCGGCATAGCCTTGCGGTATTCGTAGGCGCGACTGGCGTTATTTTCGCCCTGGTACCAGATGGCGCCTTTAACGGCCAGTTTTACAATAGGACTGATCATGCCATTGTATAACACGCTGGGGTAATCATTGGGGCCAATACCGGTGCTTGTTTGCATAGATTCAATGCGGAACTTCCACTGACCGGCTAACGTTATTTTCTTTCCATCGATCGTCAGCACACAATCTTCTGTTTCTCCATATATCCCGCCGCCGCCACCGGTGTCATCCACACGTACGGCGATCACGTTCTTTCCTTTCTTTAATAGAGAACCGGCGACGTTGTACACCCGCTTTACATTATAGCCCTGTATCGCACCTACTTGTACGCCGTTTACGTATGTAACGTCATTATCGTCGATCATGGCCAACTGCAACACGGCTGGTTTCCCTGCATCGGCTTCATCGATATTTATTTCTTTTCTATACCAGATAACGCCATCGAACCTGGGCCCCGGCAACTGGCTCTCCCATAATTCCGGCACATTCATATTGCGCCATTGACTATCATCCAGCTCAACCGATTGCCATTGTTTGATGGTTGCGGTATCTATATTATTCAACTGCATCGACGCCAGGTAGGCCTGCATTTGCCGGTCCTTCATGGCGGTCATATCGGCCGTACTTTTTTCGGGGGTTATTGCCGTCAGCCATTTATAATAAGGTTCGCTTTCGAAACCTTTGCGGCTGATCCAGCTTTCTATATCGGTGCCGCCCCAGGTAGAGTTAATCAACCCAATGGGAACATGCAGTTGTTGATGCAGCGCTCTTCCAAAAAAGTAACCTACTGCCGAAAAAGGTGGAATGCTTTGCGGATTACAGGTCTGCCAGGCACCGCTTTTCACCTCATCGGCAGGTTTACCCTGTATGTTTTTTTCTACGGTAAATAACCGGATAGATGGATAATTAGCTGCTGCAATTTCCTGGTCGGCATTCACTACCTGCGACCAACCCTTCACCGGCATTTCCATATTCGACTGACCGGAACATACCCAAAGATCGCCCATGAGGATGCCATGCAGCGTGATGGTTATTTTTCCTTTTACCTGTAAGTCATAGGGACCACCCACCTGTTCTGGCGCCAGTACAGTTTCCCAGTTTCCATTGGCATCGGCCTTTACTGATCTTTGTTGCTGATGAAATTGCACCGTTATGGCTTCAGCCGGAGCGGCCCATCCCCATACTCTTAGTGGCGCATTCCGTTGCAGCACCATGCTATCGCCGAATATTTTTGGCAGCCGTACTTGTGCTTTTGTGCTGGCTACTAGCGTGAGCAGTAAAAAAAATGCCATCGTTTTTTTCATGATATTTTCATTTATTGGCAGACGGCAGAAGGCAGACGGCAGAAAATTGATAGGCAGTGGTCAGTGGTGAAAACTCCATTAACTCCATCAACCCGTTAACTTGTCAACTTGTTAACTCGTCAACTGATCAACTAGTTAACTGATCAACTGGTCAACCCCCTACCTCCACTTCCTTAACCACACCATCTATCATCACCTTCGCTCGTTGTTTCGCAGGCGAATATAATTTATAACTACCAACCTTCCCCTCTTTCCAGCTAAAATCTTCTGTTCGTCGCATATAGTTTTACTGTATGTTAAAAGGAATTAAATGAAAAAGCCCCGATTGATCGGGGCCATTTTCTATCCATGCTCTGACTTTTATTGTTGATCCCATTTACCGGTGAGTGTCACCTTCATATCGCTATTCGCCACTTCCATTTCCAGGGGGAAAATAATTTTATAATCGTCCATATTTACTTTACACGTACCTATGAGCCCGGTTGAATCGCCCCAGAGTTGTACATAACAGGGCTGGCGGTATAATTTCAATTTGAATGACGGATCTACCATCATGGTGGCTGGCAACGGCAGGTTGGCCGGATAGCCTGATGTTATGCCGATCACTTTTTGCGAATCAGCTCCATCGAGAAATTTTACCCGCAACAACTCCTGCTGATACTGCAACGGTCGGTGCGCCAACAGGGTCACTGATCTTAATTTAAAGTCCTGCCCTTTTTTGTTGCAACTGGTCAATACCATCACCAGCGCTATTGTCGCTATTATATATTTCATGCTTTTCATTTTACTTTATGCCGGTGACAATCTGCGCGACCGCAAATAAACCACCGTTTTATTGAGTGAAGGGAAGATGGCTATCAGCAACAGCACCGCTACCAGCATCAGCGCCATCCATTCATAATAATCCATGGCGAAGCGTATTTGTCCCTGTTTGTTCACAGCATCAACCAGTAATTTACTACCACCTTTCACTGCTTGTTGGTGCGCCATGCCATAGTGTAATAACTTACCGGTACGGGCAGTCAATCCGTGTAAAGCGGCAGGATCTACTTTGGTAAGATGGTCCTGGAATGCGTTATAGTGCCGGCTCTTGCTGTACAACTCACAATAATTGATCAATGCGGCGCTTACACAAAAACCCAGGTAACCAGTTGCCAGACAAATAGAAGAAGCCGAAGGACCCATGCCAACCGGCACTGATGATACGGCATATACAATGGTAGGCGCCATGATCATGCCTACGCCCAGCCCTTGCATAAACAACGGCAGGTAAAAATTATTTTCATTGGCTTCGCTGTTGAAAAGAAACCACATGGTGACATGGAAAGCCAGCAACAACAGGAAACCAGGGATCCACATAAAGCGAATGTTCTTTTTCTGCAGGATCATAGCGCAGGAAATAATAACCCCGATTATCAGCCCGATCAGGTTCATGGTATTCACATAACTCACATGTATCGGATCTAACCGCAAAATGGCGCCGAAAAAATTATTGATGATATTGATCGCAAAGCGGCAGATGAAAAGTATAAACAGCAGGAAGATACTCATCCTGAAATTCTGAAACGAGAAAGTACCGGGATGCACATAGGGGCGTTTCATACTTTTTACCCGCAACACATACAACAGGGTGGCGCCCGGCATTGCTATTACACTACAACGAATACGCGGATCTTCCAGCCAGTAGTATTCCTGTCCGTAAATGCACACATAGGCAAGCAATACCAGCATCAGTCCCCAGTAAACAAAGCTCTGCCAGTCGAGCTTATAAAGCGGGAACCGAACATTCAACCGCACATTGTTCATGCTGATCAGGATCGCACACAAACAAGGGAGGTAGGAGAATAATGCTACTTTATATACAATGTTGAAATTAAAAGCATCGATCAGATCGGCAGTAACCAGGTTATTGAATGGCAGGATGCAGATCAGCATGCCAAAGAAAACCGAAAAACTGATCTCGCGGGCCCGCTCCGTATGCAGCCGGGTAAACATCAGCGATAACGACAGGTTCACGGTACTGCTAAACAACATGCCCTGAAAAAAGCGCAGGGGAAACAGGAGATACAATTCATCTGTATGATAACAGATCACCGTGGCAGCTATTTCCAGGATGGTAAATACGACAAAATACTCCTTTGCCGCCAAAAAGGTAAAGAACCGGCGTTCGAGGCTATAAAACGCTACATAACCCGCATAGAACAGTCCTACGGCAAATTGTATATCCGCAGGTTCGCTGCCATAAAACCCCGCTGCTGCATTGATATTGGCAAAGGGCAGAAAAAACAAAACCATCGTGGGGAGAATCAGTGAGAACAGGATGATCTTTATCGCCCAGCCCGGCACCCATTGCTTAAAAATGGGAATACCACTAACCATGGTGTTGTTTTTTGGGCGAATACACGTTTACATTCATACCTACTTTCAATACATCTATCTCTTTGCGATCGCCATCAACGCGAATCCGCACCGGTACCCGTTGTACAATTTTTACATAGTTGCCTGTTGAGTTATCGGGTGGCAACAAAGAAAAGCTGGAGCCGGTGGCAGGCGATAAGGAAATAATGGTGCCTTTAAATTCTTTATTGGGAAACGCATCGGCCAGGATCTTTACCGTATCACCAATGTGCATTTGTTCTATCTGGGTTTCTTTAAAGTTCGCTACCACCCATTTGTCTGTTTCGTTGTTTACTATAAAAGCCAGCACCTCTCCTGCATCTATCATCTGCCCTACTTCCACGGTGCGGCGGCCCATTCTTCCATCATAGGAAGCGGTGATCACAGTATAGTCTACATCGAGTTTATTGCGCGCCAGTAATGCTTTAAGGCGGGTAATTTCAGCCATTACCACCGATTTTTCTGCGCGGATAGCTGAGATCTTCGACACCGCAGCGTTAAAAGATTCCTGCGAGGTTTGGTAATCGCTGGTGCTTATATCGAGTGCGGCCTGCATATCTTCCAGCTTTTGTTTGGTGGCCGATTCCTCTTTGTACAAGGCGGTATACCGTTCGTAATCGAGTTTTTGTTTCAACACTTTTGCTTCGTTGGCCTTTATCTGCGCTTTTACTGCATCGGCATTCCGTTCCAAAGTATAGATATTACTTTCCAGCACTTGCAACTGGGCTTCCGATTTTTGAATAGCAGCGGCTGTTTGCGCCACCTGCAATTTATACTCGCGGTTATCTATAATAAGTAAGGTATCTCCTTTTTTAACCGGTTGGTTCTCCTCGAATTTTACGGCAACAATAAAACCACCGGCCCTCGAGATAACAGGGTTTACATATTCCTGTACCTGCGCGTCGTTGGTTTGTTCAAATTTATAATAGCCATACAAAGTAACGCCTCCCCAGATAGCCAATCCCAGAATGGTGAGCACAGCTATCCAGCCTGTAATTTTTGTAATGATGCGGTCGGTGACCGTATACTTCTTTTTCATCTTTAAAGAACTCCGATTGTATTTTGTAGTAAGTAGAATTTATCCTGCGCCATAATGCGTGCGGCGGCCAGTTCAAAACGGGTGCGCAATAATTGAACATCGGCATCGAGCAGGTCGGTGATCAGCACCGTTTGTTTAAAGTAATTATTCTTAATGATGCGGGCATTTTCTTCGGCCTGGGCGACGTTGTCTGTTGCTACCTGTATTTGCACCAGCGATTCTTTGTAACGCAAATAAGCTTCCCATACCTGCTGGCGCACTTTATCTTCCGTATCCTGATGCATCACTTCTTCTTTCTCCAATTCCAGCTTTGCCGCTCTTACTTTGTGTGTATTATGATAAAGAGCCGATACAGGCATGGAAACTTTAATACCCGTTACGCCTAATGAGTACCAGGCGGGGTTGTAGGGGAATAAAAAGATCTGTGGATTGGCATAATAAAACTCGCCATACATCCCTACTTTGGGCATTACATTAGATTTCACCCTTTTCAGGTTTGTTTTACTAAGCTCCGTTTGTTCTTCTGAAATATGATAGCTAAAAGAATGTTCAAGCGCTGTCGCCAGGTATTTGTTGTAATCATCCTGCGCTACGGCGCCCGGCTCAAAAACCGTTGGTTGAATGACCAGGTTATCCGGTTCGCCTATAATGATATTCAGCTTTTGCGTACCAATAAGAATATCATTTTCTATAGTGACCAACGTCATTTTACGTTTCGAGAGGTCCAGCTCAACACGCAGCACATCGCTTTTGAGCACGGTGCCATTTTTCTGCAGGGCTTTTATCTCTTTTAATTGCTTTTCCTGGTCGGCAATATCGCTGGTGATGAGGTCGCGAAAAATGAGGGATCGCTGCAGATCGAGGTACAGCGTGCTCGTTTTATACCGGATGTTTGATTTGGTTTCTTCATTTCTGATCTGTGCAATCCGTTGTAACAGCTTGTTTTCTTCCAGTTGAAGATTTAATTTATTGCCATTATAAATGTTCAGATAGAAATCTGTACCAAACCGGTATAAGGTATGTATAACCTCGTGTTGTTGGGTGACGGGCGCAAAAATGCCTTTCCCGTAAATGGCCAGGTTGGAGGCTTTTTCAGCACTACCGGTTACGCCTACTTCCGGAAGCCGTTCAAGGCGGGTATCTTTTACTTCTTCCTCCGCCATGTTCAGCGATTTTTTAGTGATCTCAATCTGGCGGCTATGCGCCTCTGCTTTTTGCCAGGCTTCCTCCAAACTCATGTGAAGGGTATCTGTTGGTTGTTGTGCTACGGCTGCGTACCGGGCCAAAAGCACGCTTGCGATTATCAGACGCTTATAGTAATACATAATTCGGACGCAAAATTATAGGGCGAACCGCATTGTCATTTCACCTAAGTAGCCATTCTTTTCTTTATTCCGGCCAAAGTATTAATTTTGCATTTTTACCGGAAATTGTAATACTGTATGGGTCTTATTGCGGCATTGCCTGATATTGACAAACAAAGAGATGCTGTGTTCGTGATGCATGAAAAATCGGAGAAACTCATTCCCATGCACAAACACACAAAAGGTCAATTGAGTTATGTAGAGGGTGGACTGGCTTATATTACCACTGAAACCCAAACCTATGTAGTGCCCGCCCGGCATTATTTCTGGATCCCTAAAGGAATGATCCATGAACTGGAAGTAGGCTCATCTGCTACCGTACTGCGGTCACTATATTTTTATGCTACAGACGATCACGCCAATGAATTCTATACAAAACTGGGTATTTATCCGGCCAGTGAGCTATTGATCCAAATGATCAATTATACAGAGCGGTGGGATGGCCGTCATGTTAATCATAAAGAGGAAAATTTCGAATTCCTGATCGCTTTAAAAAAAATGCTACCCACACTTAATAAAGTATCACTCCCTATTATGCTGCCCAAAACCAATCATGAGGGCATGCAACGGATCATTCAATATTTGGAAAAAAATGTGGGGAACAGATTGGTACTGGCAGATGTAAGCAAACACTTCGCGATGAGTGAACGTTCGTTGTCGCGGTTGTTTCAATCAACCTTGCAAATGAGTTTTTTGCAGTACGTAAAAACATTAAGGATGATCACGGCCATTGAATTGATCCTGCAAACCAGTAAACCTATTTCTGACATCGCTTATTCAGTGGGCTATTCGGCAGTTGGTCCTTTCAGTGATGCCTTCTATGATTTTACTTTATCGCGGCCTTCTGATTTCCGGAAGAATTGAAAAAGAGTTATTTACCGGTGATGACGATCGCATTGGCCACTTCCCGTTCGCCTGCATGGTCCCATTTTTTATTATCAGATGGATAGTTCACCACACCCGCATCCGGTTGTCCTTTTATATACATGGTAGAGGAACCACCGCCGTCGAGGTTGATGGCATCGCGGCAGCCCAGCCATTTCATAAGATGTTGTAATTCGGGAATGCTCATCCCGGCGGCTTCTTTGGCGCGACCGTCTACAACCAGGAGAACAATGGTACCATCGGCCTTCTCACCCATGGCCGTACGTGGATGCCGGTCGTTACAGAATTTATCATTGGGAATAGGCAGTTCAATCCCATTCATAATCATTAAAGGTCCGGTTGATAGAACATCATGAGCCTTAATGCTGTTTTCTGACTGCAGGTTCAACGAATCGCCTTTTACAATAAAGAAATCGCTTCCATTGATGGCTATTGAGCCCTGGTTATTTCTTTTCCTTACAGGTTCCTTACCAGCCATGTTGGGAGCGATCAGGGAATCATGCTCCCGCAAATACACTTCCGAACGGTTATGGTCCAGCTTCGATGGTTCCAGTTTTGGTACGCCCTTCAGATCGGGCCGGTAATCAGGATCGGCGCCGCGCATTTTAAAGAAAGACCCATTGATGGCCGCCAGTGCATGTGCCTTCAGCCCCAGTTGCGAAGTTTTCTCCAGCGAATCAGAATGTATAATATGCAATTGCACGTTCCTGTTACCAGGCGACACTTCAATTATATTTATCTGCTGATTGGCGTTGAACAACTCATTATTTTCAATGTGGGTCGATTTCCAGTATACGCCTTTTGCCAGTTTTTTATTTGCCCAGCTGGCTTTCACTACGCGCAGTGAATCAGCTTGTGCATGTGCTATAACGCCCGTTAATAATAAGCCGGCAATTATGGAAAGTCCTTTGATCACAGGAAAATGTTTTAAGTGATCGCAAGATAATTCACAAATTAATTGCTATTTAGAATTGCAGGTTTTTGCGTTATTAAAATTACACCAGCACCGTTCCACCATCGATGATAAATGTTTGTCCGGTAGCAAACTGTTGCTGCATTAAGAATATAAATGTCTGGGCAATTTCTTCCGCTTCCCCTACCCGTTTTACCAGCAACGAATTACCAACACCGTTATATAGATTATTCCGGTCAGCCTCACTCATACTGTTCCATAAATTGGTTTTTATTACGCCGGGCATTACCACATTCACACGAATGGGCGCCAGCTCAACGGCCATAGCTCGGCCAAATGCTTCCATGGCGCCACAAATGCTGGCCCCTAATGACCAACCTGCACCCGGGCGTTGACTGGCAATGCCACTGGTCAAGCCAATAGAGCCGCCTTTCCGGATCTTATCGGCGCCATACTTGATGGCTGCCAATACACTCCAGAACCGAAGCGTGAAAAACTCTTTGGCGTTGCTGATGTCCATCTCGTTTATATTAATCAACCGAAGGTTTTCACCAGCTGTGTATACCAAATGATCGAACTCACCGCTTTGCGCAAAAAACGCTTTGATGTTTTCTTCCTTACGCAAATCGATTGCATAGCCCTGGCTCCCGGCAGGCAGTTCCTTCAATGCTTTATCAATATTTTGTTGGTTACCTGAAACGATCATTACCGAGGCGCCTGCATTGGCCGCAGCTTTGGCCGTGGCAAGGCCCAGCCCTGAACTACCACCTAAAATAACCACCTGTTTACCTGCCAGTGTTTGTGTTGCTGTATCCATTGTTTACTGTTTTATGGATACAAAGTTCCCAACACCGGCGGGCGCAGGATTTACCAAATGGTAAAAAAAATGTTAGCGGAGGTTTTTGCGGATGCGACTTAACGATTGTTGTGTAATGCCTAAATAAGAAGCGACATCACTCAGGGGAACGCGCAAAGCTACGTCTGATTGGCGGGTAATAAATTTCTTGTAGCGGGTGGTGGCATCTTCGCCCATGTAGGCATTCCTGAGTTGAATTTTATCTAACAGCGTTTGTTGGGAAATACTCCCGATCAATTCTGAAAGCCAGGGCAGCTTCTTATACAAAGCCAACAATTTGCTTTTTGAGAAAACAAGCAGCTCGGTATCACAGGCAGCTACAATGCTTTCATGGGCAGGCACATTCTTAAGAAAGCTGTTGAGGATGGTGCAGAACTGGTTTTCTTTCAGAAAGAACTGGGTAACGGAGTTTCCTTTTTCATTGGTGGTAGTGATCTTCAACACCCCCTGGGCAATAAAAAAATATTCCCGGGCTTTATCGCCCATATGCAACAACACTTCACCGGCTTTTACCGATCGCGGCTGCAGGTGTTCCCTGATAAGCGCCTGTTCGGTGTCTGCCACGCTTCGAAATAATTGCAAAAAACGAAGTAAAGGAAGTGCCGGATCGTTGCTCATGTAATTGGGATCATGGCAAATGAAGCTATTAAATAAAAAAGCCACCCCGATGTGATCGGGATGGCTTCTAATAACTTTTGAAAGATATTACCATCTGTTATTGCGGCCACCGCCACCAGAGTTGCCACGACCACCGCCACCGAAAGAGTTACGGTTGTCGCTCTTTGGTCTGGCTTCTGATACAGATAAAGATCTTCCTTCAATTGGTTTTCCTTCCAGTTCTTTAATGGCTTTTCTAGCTTCCTCGTCTGAAGGCATTTCCACAAATCCAAATCCACGTGATCTGCCGGTTTCTCTGTCATTAATCACTTTAGCCGAACTAACCTGACCATATTGAGAAAATAATTTCAGTAAATCATCATCATTTACCTGAAAACCCAGGTTTGAAACATACAAATTCATACAAAAAATTAAAATGTTGAAAATAAATGAGCCACAACAAAAAGTAGAAAAAATGACATTTTACAAGGGAAAACATGCAAAGATCGTTTCAAATACTTGATCCTGTTAGTCTCAATTACTATAAAGATAAACCTTTAATTCCATTTGGCCAACTAATACCTATCCGCTCCTTATACATATTTGTAACAGACGGCATTTATGTTCATGCCTGCGCCCACTGATGCAAAAAGTATAACATCGCCCTGGTTCAAATGCTGATCTTCTATTTCACCTTTCCGTACCAGGTCGTACAACGTAGGAATGGTGGCTACTGAACTGTTGCCTAACCATTGAATACACATGGGCATAATAAATTCAGGCGCCTCTTCTATACCATAAAGTCCGTACAATGCTTTAACTATTGCCTCATCCATTTTCTCATTGGCCTGGTGGATAAATATTTTTTTTATTTCTTTAATAGATACCCCACTTTTATCAATACAAGCCTTCATTGCAGCAGGTACATACTTTAAAGCATACTCATATACTTTCCGGCCCTTCATTTTAATAAAGCGGGTATCAGAACCCGTTTCAGGCGCATAAGAAGTATTAAAATTAATAAAATTCAGTTCTTCCATGCTGTCTGACCGGGTACAGGTACCCAATATACCTCCTGAAAGTGCTGTTTCTTTATTCTCAATAATACAGGCGCCCGCGCCGTCTGAAAAGATCATACTATCCCTGTCATGCACATCTATTACCCTCGACAATGTTTCCGTCCCGATCACCAAACAGGTGCCGGCCATACCTGATTTAATATAAGAATAGCCTTGTATTAAACCCTGCAACCAGCCGGGGCAACCAAATAAAATATCGTATGGGACGCAGGATGAGTTACGAATTCCCAACAGATTTTTAACCCGTGAAGCCAGGGAGGGTACCGTATCGGATTGTATGGTGTGGGGTTGAATATCACCATAATTATGCGCTACAATGATCTGGTCGATCTGTTCAGCATCAATGCCGGCATCTGCTATTGCCGATTTTGCGGCTTGCGCTGCCATTTTCGAGGCGTTGAACTCTTCTGGTGCATATCGTCTTTCCCTGATACCAGTGATCGCACGAAATTTCTCAATTACGTCGGGCATTGGTACGTTGATGGGAAGGTTATTTTCAGTGTAGAACTTTCCCGGAACGAAATCGCTATTTTTTTTAATAACAGGAGGAATATAACATCCGGTTCCGGTAATAACAACATTTGACATATTTTCCAAAACCTCCTTAAATTAAAGTACCGACAACTTTGTCATTTCTGAACCACTGAAGATCCTGGCAAGATTCAGGTCTTTTGACTTACTGTAATTTTCCAGGTTCGATTCTCCTACAATACGCCAGAAGTTTTTCGACTTTAGATCGCTGTAATCACCTTTGGTGATAAATATTCCAACTACTGGTTTTCTCGTTTTAAAACTCACTTTTACAGGGGTTTCATTAATAGCGTTCTTTTCGAGGAATTTTTCAATTTGTTCGGTGGTCATATTTAAAATATTTGAATGAAAAGTGTTTTATACACTTATCATGCTTACATCTTACCTTCACAAATTTTGAACAGGAATTCAATCAAGATAGGTGCAAGGAGAAAAATAAGTTATGCAAAGGTAACCTTTATTCCTCAACAATGTACACACCCTATATATTAAGCTAACTCGTTCATTATATGCTAATTAGGCATATATTTGCAAATATTTGTTAAAATTCATCCAATGAAAATTGACTTCCGTCAGGTGGTATTTACCGCCACTGTTTTACTCTTATTTTCTTCCTGTGCCCGTAAAATAACCGAAACAGGCAGGGGTTCTTATTATGCCGACAAGTTTGAAGGCCGCCCTACCGCCAGCGGTGAAAAGTTCAACCAGGGTAAAATGACCGCCGCGCATCGCACCCTCCCTTTCGGCACCAAAGTAAAAGTAACCAACGTAGCCAATGGCCGTTCTGTAACCGTTACGGTTAATGACCGCGGGCCTTTTGCCGCCGGCCGCATCATCGACGTTTCAAAAAAAGCGGCGAACAAACTGGGCATGGTCGATGCAGGCGTTGCAAATGTGAAGATCAGTTATAAACGTAAAAAGAAATAGGCCCCTTCCCTGCCTCCCCTATTGATTATAAATATTGATCGCCTTTTGTACATGACCAGGAGCCGTGAATAGGGTGATCATGGCGCCAACCATAATTACCGGACCAGCAATTATCAACGGCGATACAGAACTTTTGCCAGGCCGGGTTGGTTGAATGGGCTGGCCGGGCCGGCCTGGCAGGGTTGGCTGAGTTGGATTAAGTTTGCCGGAATTTTTGCTTAAAGATTGAGCGCCTCCAATTACAGTCATCAAAAAACCAACAACACCCGCTGTACACCCTACCACCCATGTTGATCTGTAAGCTTCTAATTGCCGCATACTGGCCGCATTGTCTGCCATGGCATCTTTCAGACTTTTGTAATTCAATTCCTGCATCTCGCCATCAAGGCCTTTTCTAATAAATAAGTCGCTGCCTTTATGAAAGCCGGACGTGTCGGAATACGTAAACTCTCTGGAATAAACGAACAGCCGGGGTCCGCCCTTCTCAATGCGATAAGTTTCCACCGGGCCTTTCATTCTAATGTATTCTCCGGTGCGGCTTCTATACCGCGCTACCTCACTCATAGGGATCTTTTTGTTGTAATCGAGCTGCAGGTATTCCCCCTCATTCAGGGAATATCTTACCGAAAGTTTTTTGCTGTATAAAACGGTGCTGTCTTTTAATTCCACGTACCAGGAAGTGTCGCGGGATTGTCTGGAAGTTAACTGGCCGTAGCCGTAAGATTCATATGCAAGAAAAATAATGAGTAAAATTATTTTATTCATATGAGCAGGTTTAATGATAAGATAGTAAATGGTAAATGCACTACTAAATTATCAGCAATCTCTGCAACAGGAAAGTTAAAGCGCAGTTATACGCCGGATATTAGGAAACCGTTAAGGCTTTCTCCGCCGCCCGCTTCTGTTGTACCAGCAACCCGTGTAACACTTCTGTAGACAACCCATGCAGCGTAAGCCGGAATGCCGCAGACGTTGTTGGCAATGGCACCATGGGATGTTTGTTGTTCAACGCAACCAGTTTCTCCGGACAGTCCAATATGGTAGCAGCGTATAAGCCAATCACTTCATCCAGCTGCAGTGAATTGGAAGCGCGCCAGAAATCATTATCTGTTAAAAAGAACTGGTATACCGGGGTGAAGATCTCAATAGCATTGGCCAGGTCAAGGCAGTTGGTCCATTTGTCACGGAAAGGTGCAAAAGGAAAATTGTCATCGATGGTGATGGCGTTAAAATTAGGTTGATCCACCTTTTGAATGGTTACCCCTTTTTTAGCCATGGCGTTATTCAGGTTGATGATGAAATTGTACAAATTCAGGTCGTGCTGCAGGAACAGGTTATCCTTAACCGCATTCAGATCCATGGGTTTTAACGGGTGCATGGGAATATCATCGATATGATGCACATTGTCTTTTATAAACCGCAACACTTCCGAACCCAGCACGAAATGGCGAAGAATGAGGTAGTTGGCCTCCGGGGTAATAAAATATTTCATGCCGAGGTACAGGCTCCTGTGCAGCATCTTCGGCGCATTGATCACATTCGGCATAATGGCCTTGAATACCTGTAGTAACATAATGCACAGCCTTGCAAACACCCGTACAAAAGGATACAGGAACTGTTTTGTTTTGCGGCTGCTATCGTACAGGAAAGCCGCTTTGGCATCGGGACTGAACGGAATGCTTTTATCGAGGAACAGGGCATGCCAGTGACTCGGGTCCCTGGGATTGTTTTCCAGTTGCTCAAAGTATTCGCGTTTATGTAACATAGAAATTGGTTTTAGTAATTACCCAGCTCCTGTAATTGCATGGCATACAGGCGGGCAGTTATTTTTGCGGTTTTAACAATTCTGGCGGCTATGGCTTCCTGTAACAGGTCAGATTGGATGGCCTTTTCAAAACGTTCAAAATGGTTATCGTTGGCATCGCTTGTTTCGTGATAAATAAAGAACGAAACCTGGTCATCCTGCAATTGCAATTGTTCCTGAATAGCGCGACCCCATTTACCTGCCAGCCTGTTGCCCAGTCCTTCTATAATAAACATCCCACCGAGCAGATCAAAGGGGTTGGGTTGACTGGCCTTATGAAACATAAAGGCGCTCAATGCTTCGCTGCCGATATTCTTTTCACCCTGGCGTAATTCCTCGTAAGTACCGCCACAGGCAAGATAATTCTTTTCCAGGATCTGGTAATCGCGGTGCTCATCGCGGGAATGCGTGATAAAAGCAGAGCGGATATCAAAATATTCAATGGTAATATTCGAGGCGGCGCGGGCAATCCATTGCGAACCGTCAATTACCTGTTGCCGCAGGTTCACCAGTAATAATTTATAATCTTCCATACTGAGCGACCCATTATAGATCTTTTGTACAACAGGCACCTGACGCAAAGAGGATTCAAAATCAACCCAAACAGAAGTGAGTTGTCGTACCAGCCATTCCTGTACAGGCATGCCGCTGGTGCGGATCACAGGCGCTTCAATTGCATCATTGGTATGAATAGAAAGCGCAGGCGCAGCCGATGTTGGCGCTACCACGGTCAACTGCATAAAGGAAGTAATGAAACGGCCGCTCTCCGGCACCATACACAACAACTTTTGTCCGGCTTGTAGTTTGCCGGAATACAACAGTTCTTCCAGCATGAGAAAGATAGAAGCGGCGCCTACGTTGCCCCTGGTATGCAGGTTGGTAAACCATTTTTCTGGTGGAATGGCACAGCCGCCTTTTTGCAACAGGTCTACGATCTGTGGCCGGAAGTATTCTGAAGAATAGTGACACAGCAACCAATCCAACTGGTTGGGGTCAACGCGTCCTTCATCAATTAAATTAAAGAAATGCTGAACACCCAGATGTACAATGTTGTGAACAATTTTCAGGTCCTGCTTCAGGTTGATAGCCGCATCATTATCGGCCTCGCTGAAAGAGCTATAATCTATCCAACTGGCTTTCCCATTGTTTTTATTCTTACCTGCGTACATGCACACATCATATAGATGGGCATGTGAGCGCAGATCGATCCAATCTATTTGTAAACTAAACTGGTGACGCGCAGGTTGGTTTTCCAGCAACAGCGCCCCTGCGCCATCAGACAGCATCCAGCGCAAAAAATCTGTTTCCAGGTCCAACTGGTTCTTTTCCTTCACCATTGTCTGCTGTTCAAAACGCTGCGCTTTAAACATGCGACTGGGCAATTCGCCGGCACAGGCAACGGCTTTATCGGCCTCGCCGGTTCTCATATGCAGCCAGGCGTTTTTTATGGCCATCATCCCGGCAGCGCATACGCTTTGGTGACTGGCAATTTCGCATTGCTCCAGTTGCGCATCGGCATGCACCATGCTGGCAAAACCAGGCACGGGCAGATCACCCTGGGTGGTAGCGGCCGACAAAAATCCGATCTCTTTTTTGGCGACACCAGCTTTTTGTAAACAACTTTGAATAGCAGCCGCCGTCATGCCACTTACGGTATGGGTAGTTTGCTGATTTTTATCGATAGCGTAATAGCGGGAGGTAATTCCATTCTGCCTGAGCATGTTTTGTTTGGTGCGGGAAGGTTTGCCAAACAGGTAGCCAAGGTATTCTTCCACTTCATCATTAGAAACGGGCGCGCCGGGCAAATACGCGCCGGCAGCCGTAATGTAAACGGGGTTTAGGGAACTCATATGTCAAAATTAGTTTATTGCCGCTGCAGTTATGCTATTTATGCAGGGGGAATTAAAGAATATACCCACATAAGTCGCTAAAATGCAGATACGTTACTTAAACAAATGTTAAGTAGAAACAAAAAAAAAGCCCCCGACTGAATTGTCGGGGGCTTTTTTTTTGTTTATAAATTATGAGTTACTCAAATGGCCGGATATGCTCGCTGTGTTTTTTCAAATTCCAGGTAAACAAACCACCGCAATCGGATAATTTGGTGCACCGGCTACATTCCGGTAAATAACTTTGCTTCCAGTCGGAGATCGACTTCCTCGCATATTTCCATAACTGTTCGGGCAACACGCACAGCTGCGTATTGTAAATAGACACATGCATTCCCTGCCCTGCCAAAAATTCTACCGCTTCACCCAACTCATTCATATAATCATGCGGATCTATCCATAACTTTTCAATATTGTGCGGAGTATAACCAACGTATTCCAATCCCATGAAAGTCACGTGTTCGGCAAACGGCAGGTTCTTATAAATATACCGTGCGAGCCTTGTAAGCCGGGGAATTGATTGTTGATGCAATACCACCCTGATCTCGATCCGTTGATTATGCCGGGCCAGGTTATGCAATCCTACAATGGTTTGATTAAAAGCATCGCAGGCCTGTACAATATAATCATGCACCTGGTAATAATCTGAATAAACCGGAATGCCCAGCATCAGGCGGTCGTATTCCAGTGCACCAAGCCGCTCAGCCATGGCTGGCCACGCAAAGGAGCGACCGTTTGTAAGCAGGTGAATTTCCGTATCTGGTAAATTGTGTTTTATGTTTCCGAGCATTTGGAAAAAAAGTTCTCCCATTAAGGTAGGTTCACCGCCGGAAATACATAGTTCAGGACAGTCTTTAGGGATCATCGGGATCGCCTTCTCATAAATGCTATACAGCGTGGGAATATCATTCCTGTTCCTCGGTGGCTGCGAGCACATGAGGCAGTTGCTGTTACACCTTTCCGTTGCAAGAATGGTATTATGAAAAGAATTAACGCGGTAGAGTGTCTTAATATTCCCATCATTCCCAACGGCTACCAGGTCACCTTCAAACAAATGGTCTAGTGAAGGCACTTTATAAACCGCAGGATAGCCATTCAATTTGCCATCCTGGTTAGAAGAAGTGAGTATACAATTAAAACGGTCTGCGTTGATGTCTTGCAGTTGTTCATCACAAATGAGGATGGCATTGTTGTCTCTTGTATGCGGGTCTCTGGTGACACGGCCAACAATAAAATCCTGGATGTTTAGCGAAGTGCCTTTTGTACGTAGTAACATATTAAAGAACAGGTTTTACCCAACTTTCAAAAATGGTTTTAATTTTTTTATCACTGTCCATCAGCTCTATCAGGTAACGGATGATCTCCATATTACGCTGACAAAACGTACTGGTTGGCCGGTACCCGATCATGTCGCCCTTGGTGGCATGGTGATGAACCGGATCGGCGCCACAATACGACTGAAAAGCGCAGTCGGAACAGCCAGGCAAACTTTCATTAGTGCCGGCAGCAACTATCTGGCGGGCTTTTTCTCCATACAATAAGTTTTCATAGCTATCTGTATCCAGGTGGCCCAGTTGAAAAGTATAATCCTTCATTTCAGCCAGCATACGGCTTTCATCACTGGCAAAAACAGCCCCATCGTAGTTAAATACGATCACATTGGTAATGGAA
>Ga0136846_1213321_pt1 | contig 35115 bp, 29 predicted proteins | sample HopSoiMetagenom2_FD_96841 | JGI IMG/M metagenome (GOLD analysis project Ga0136846, IMG submission 96841) | Grasslands soil microbial communities from Hopland, California, USA - 2 Assembly 2016 (version 4) | ecosystem: Environmental > Terrestrial > Soil > Grasslands | place: USA: Hopland...
CCGCCTCGCCCTCCGCCGCTCCCGGAAGCGTGTGGGCTTCACGCTGGTCGCCGTGCTCTCCCTCGCCCTCGGCATCGGCGCGAATACGGCAATCTTCAGTCTCATCGACGCCATCCTCCTCCGGCGCACGCCGATTCCGCACCCGGAACAGGTGGCCGAGATCTACCAGCACCAGCCCCAGTTCGCGTACGCGCCGTTCTCGTACCCGGATTATCACGATTTCCGCGACGCGACGCATTCAGTCTTTGCTCAAATGTCCATCTCGCAGTACGGCATCGCGGCCCGAGACATGGGGGACCACGTCGAGACGATGACGGGCGAATTGGTCAATGGCGACTACTTCCGCCTGCTCGGGATCAGCCCCGTCGTCGGGCGCTTGCTCGGCCCCGAGGACGACGTTTCCCCCGGTGCGCATCCGGTGATCGCGATCTCCTACGACTACTGGACGCGCTACTTCAATCGCGATCCGCGCGTCGTCGGGCAGCGCCTGCGGCTCGCTGGGCGCGACTACACCGTCGTGGGAGTGGTGCCGAAGTCATACGCGGGAGCAGTGGCCGGGCTCGCCCCGGCGTTCTATGGCTCGATCCAGATGATCAACCAGATCAATGCCGGGTTTGGCAATCAGCTGAAGGCACGCGGCAGTCACTCGCTCTTTCTCAAGGCGCGGCTCGCGCCCAACGTCTCCATGGCTCAGGCGCGCGCCACCGCGGCGACCTTCACCGCCGACATGCATCGTCGTTATGCAACGGACTGGTCGGGGGCGTCGCTCACCGTGGTGCCGGAGTCGGACATCATGGTCAACCCGCTGCTCGACGGCGTCGTCGTGCCCGCTGCCACCGCCCTCATGATCGTCGTCGGGCTCGTGCTGCTCGTCGCCTGCGCGAACCTCGCCAGCTTCCTCCTCGCGCAGGCACGCGACCGCCAGCGAGACGTCGCCATTCGCCTGGCCATCGGCGCGACACGTCGCACGCTCATTCAGCAATTGCTGACGGAGTCGCTGCTCCTCGCGCTCGTCGGCGGATGTGCCGGCGTCCTCCTCTCGCGCATCGCCCTCGGCGCGCTCCTCGGCGCCGATCTCCCACTGCCGATCCCGATCACGCTCGACGTGTCCCTCGACGCGCGGGTCCTCGGCTTCGCGATCGGCGCGTCCGCCGTGGCGGGTGTGCTCTTCGGGCTTCTCCCTGCGCTCCAGACGACGCGGCCATCGGTAATCGAGTGGATCAAGAACGAGAACGCCGGGGGCGGACCGCGGCGTCGAGCGACCATGCGCAACGCGCTCGTCGTCGGCCAGGTGGCGGTGTCGCTGCTGCTCCTCGTCACGGCATCGCTTTTCCTGCGGAGCCTTCAGTCGCAGATGCACGTCGACCCAGGATTCGGGAAGGCACCCGCAGGGATGGTCTGGTTCGCGATTCCCGCCGATCGCTACGACTCGACGCGCACCCTGCTCCTGCTCGACGAGATCGAGCGGAAGAGCAGCGCGATTCCTGGCGTGCGCGCGGTGGGCGTCATCGACAACATGCTCCTCAATCCGCTCAGTCAACAGTCGAAGCGCCTGACGATTGCGGGCTACACGCCGCCGAAGGGCCAGCTCGGTTTCGAGATCGACTACGCCGTCGCCGATTCCGGCTTCTTCGATGCGGCGGGGATCCGCATCGTGCGCGGCCGCGCGTTCAACGCGACGGACACGCGCGAGGCACCGAGGGTGGCGATCATCAATGAGGTGATGGCGCAGCGCTTCTGGCCAGGGCGCAGTCCGGTTGGCGAGACCTTCCGCTCCGATACGGTGCCCTACCGCATCGTCGGCGTCTCCCGCACCACCAAGGTCCGCTCGTTAGGCGAGGAGCCGAAGCCGTTCTTCTTCGGCAACGTGCGGCAGGCGCCCTCGGAGAACCTGATGCTCGTCGCACGCACCGACGGCGACGCCGATCGCACCGCGGTCAAACTCCTTGGCGCGCTTCGCGAGAGCGCTCCCGAGCTGCTGCTCATCCAGGCGAAGACGCTCGAGCGCCACATCGCGGCGATTGTGCTGCCCGCGCGACTCGGCGCGATCGCGTTCACGCTCTTCGCCGGGCTCGCGCTCGCCCTTGCCATCCTCGGGGTATATGGCGTCGTGAGCTACGCCGTCGCGCGCCGAACGCGCGAGGTTGGCATCCGGATCGCCGTCGGCGCGCAGCCGGGTGCGGTCGTCAGGCTGTTGATGCGGGAGGGAATCACGCTGGTGGTGATCGGCGCCGGGATCGGCCTCGTGCTCGGTCTCGTGGTGAGCCGATTGTTGCAGACGCTGCTCTTTGGCGTCGAGCCCGGCGATCCGCTGACGTTCGTCGGCGCGCCGGTCATATTGCTGGCCGTGGGCGCGATCGCGTCGCTGTTGCCCGCGCGGCGGGCGAGCCGGGTCGATCCGGCTCGCGTGCTCAAGGCGGAGTGACGACTGTCAGAGTGTGGGGGGCGCGACTTCCGTGACGCGCGACGTGCCTAAAGACAGCGACCGGGCCGGCCTCGCACCAGCGAATTCGCGTATCGATGTGAGCTGCAGCGGAAACGCGACCAGAGTCTGTGACATGTCCACGACGTCGCCGCGCGCATAGCCGAGCATCAGGGCGGCGAATGACTGTTCGAGCGGGTCCTGAGCGCTCGCGTACTGCTGCTCGAGTGCTTCTTCCGCAACATGCTCCAGAGCGAAGGTGCGACCTGTGGACTGCTCGAAGGTTTCGACCGCGTCGAGTGGGCTGAGGGCCTCCGGCCCGCCCAGCTCGATGATCGCATTCCGCGCCGCCGGCGTCGTTAGGCTGCGGACTACGAAGCGAGCGACGTCCTTGAGGGAGATGAAGCTGATTGGAGCGCGGCCCGCGCCATAGATCCGTGCCTGGGCATTGGCAGGGTCGAAGCCTAACGCGGGGCTCAGCCACACTTCCATGAAGTAGCTCGGCCGAAGGATGGTGTACGTGAGGCCACTGTCGCGAAGCGCCTGCTCGACCGCGCGCTTCGCGGTGGTCAGCGGACAGCCGATCGTGTGGTTGCCCGAGTACGAGACGTACACGAAGCGGGAAACGCCGCTGGCCTTCGCAGCTTCGATGAGCTGTAGCTGCCCGTCCTGATCGACCGAAGCGATTGTGTCACCTGCTTGTCGCGAGAGCGTCGTTGACGCCGTGGTGATCACGACCTCAGCGCCCGCGCATGCGGCCACGAGCGTAGCGGGGTCTTTGAGATCGCCCGTGACGAGCTCCGCGCCGAGCACCCGCAATGCTTCCACGCGGCTTTCATCCGACGTTGGGCGCACGAGCGCGCGCACTGGATGACCGGCGGCGGAGAGTTGACGGCAAATCTCGCCACCCAATAGACCGGTTGCTCCCACGACGAGAATCATGAGCCGCTCCTTTTTCGCGAAGCTGCCTCACCAGCAGCCCGGCGTCAAGCAGTTCAGCGCATCGACGGAGGTTCGAGCCCAGGGCTCCGACGTCCAAACCTCTCGCGAAAGCCAGAGAGACGCCCGGGCTTGGACGCCGAGAGACTCGGTGTCACATACTGCGCGACGGAGGGCCGATAACGAGGCTTCGGCCGGACCATCGCCCAGGCGATACCGGATTTGAATAGCGCGTGATTCGCGCCGAGCACGACATCTCGCTTCCGGCTATCGGCGAGCCCCGGCGGAAGATCGATCGTGAAGCCGAACCAGCGTGTCGCATGCCATGCGTCACTGTGCGGACGCACGAGCTCAGCGATCGGACGACCACTCGCGACGATCAGCTCGTGGCCGCCGCGCCACTCGATCGCGAGCGGCTCCGTATCGATGGGCGTTGGCCGCACGCCCAATATACGCGCCAGCTTGCGCGAGACGGTCCGGTGCGCGACCCAGGCGGCATTCGCCGCCTCGTTCGCATGTGCGAAACCGAAGAAGCCCACGCGATCGCCAGCGAGCCAGGCAACCGGCCGCTCGTCACGAAGCAAGTAGCGGGTCGGGGGTGGAAGGTCGATGCGCATTGGGGCAAGTTGCGTTGCCATGAGAATCCTCCGTCTGAAGAGTGAGTAAGATTGAAACATCACTGCTGGCGCGAGTAGCCGCTCGGTACCGCGCCTGGGGTCATGCAGCCGTCGCGCGTGCCGGTGCCACGAGGACCGAGGTTCGTGCGTCGCGGAGCACACTCGCCGCGATGCTCTCGGAGCGACTTGCCAAGTGGGGAGCGGAGCGGAAGCCCATCACGATCAAGGCACTCGACTCACGTTCGGCGTACTCCAGGATCATTCGCGCGGAATCGCCCCGAAGGGTGAGCGAGTGCGGCACCACATCCAGCCTCACGTCCCTCGCCAGTGCTTCTTCCTCGAGCTCGCGCTGAAGCTGCGCGAAGAGTCGCGCGACGCCTTCCGTGTTCTTGTCGTGCCAGGCAGGGTGCCCGAGCGCGACGTAGTCGAGCTCGGGCTCGACATGGAGAAGCGTGAGCTGCGCGCTGTTGCCCAGTAGCGCAAGGCTCGTTCGCGCTGCATGCCTGCTCGCCGCACTGAAGTCCGTCGCGATGAGAACTTTCGTGGGTAGCAGTTGTTGGTGGGCGGGCACGGCGAGGACTGGCGTGCCAGTCATCGTAGCGGCGCGCACGATCGTGTCCACCTGGCGTGTGCGCTCGTCGCCGCTCTCCTCGAGGGCGACCATCAGGAGTCGTGGCGCGCGCTTTCTCGCTTCCTCCGCCATCACCGTGGGCAGCGTTCCGAGAGCGGCATCGATACTCCAGTACGCCCCGCGCCCGACTGTCGTGTGCAAGAGTTGACGCGTCGTCTGGTGCACCCGGCGGAGCCTCGCCTCGGTCAGATCCGCGCGCTCCTCGGTCGTTACGGCCCGCGACCTGGTGACAGGATTGGATACTCCAATCAGGTGCACATTGATCTGGTCACGGCGAGCGAGCAACTCGGCGACGCTCAGCACGCCGCGTTCGAGCCCGGTGTTCTCGACGGCGACGAGGAGCCCCTGTCCGGCGCCGAGCGAGCGACGATCCGACAGGAGATCCAACGACCGGGACGGACGATGATGAAGTTGTTGTTTGATCATTCCATCCTCCGGAAAGAAGATTCGGTGTCTATGCCTTGTAGTCCTTGTGCGTTCTGTCGTTACAACGACTATTTCGCTGGCAGCATCCTGCTCTGTGCTCGATGCTGGCTTTCTGATGGTGCTCAAATGACCGGCCCGACCTCGGCAACTTTTTGAAGCAGCTTGCGAAGCTCGCGAATCCCGCGCTCGCCCAGCGGACCGATTTGACGCGCGTGCAGCGCCGCCACGGAGTCTTCCAACTTCTCGAGCAGGCGGGTGCCTTCCGTCGTGATCCGCGCCGTGATGACGCGGCGATCGGCTGCGTCTCGGCTTCGACGCGCCAGGCCACGCTTCTCCAGCCGGTCGAGCAGGCGCGTGACGTCGGGATCGCCGGCCGGAGATCGGAGCGCGATCTCGCTCAACTGCGTGCCGGCGGCCCCGGCATCACGGAGAATGCGGAGCACATGATATTGGTCGGGCGTCACCCCGGATGGCCGCAACAATGTTGCGAGCTCGTGAATTAACTCCCCGGAGACGTGTTGGAGCAGGAGATAGATCTCGCGCTCCTCGGTTTCCACCGTCTCGAACCGCCAGGTGCGTCGCGTCTGAGTATGTGGTAGCACGGTGAGCGTCTGTCGGTCTCGGGATGTCAATAGTATACATGTAGGATAGTCGTTATAACGACTATTGTCAAGCCCTCGCGGCTCGTCTGGCCTCATCCCGCACGGCCTTCCGCGTCGAGGCGATGCCTAACGGGTGCGGGCGATGCGCGAACGCCGACGTCGGGTGCGGATGGCAAGCGCGATCTTGCCTCCATCGGCGGTCCGGCGCGAAGCGAGCCCCAGCCGGGGGGATCGCTCGCGGGGAAGCTGTCCCGTGCGGCTTCGTCGACTACATCCGGGTGGAGATCGACCTCGAGAGGTGCTGATGGGAATCTTTCAGGCGGCGGGCGCATGTTCCACCTCCAGGCTGAGTGCGTGAGTGAGGTCGAGCGGAACCTCAGGCATCGCGACGGGCGTTGCCGCCGCCGCCTCGACTGTCGCGCTGTTCACCAGTGGCGCACTTCGGACCGCCCAGCGTACGCCGGCTCGTCTCAGCCCGCGGTAGATGACATGTGCGCTACTATCGATCTCGAGCGGCGGTGTGCTGGGAGGGAAGGGGATCTCGAAGCCGAACCACTGGCTGGCTGCGGGCGCCTCCTCGTCTCCGGGTACAGCGGGAGTCTGCCCGGGCCGTAGCAGGCGAGCGACACGCTCATTCGCGACTTCGATCCATTCATTCTCCGCTTCTCGCGAGAGCTGAGGCGTCGATTCGATGTATGGGGCCGGCTCGCGACGGCTCTTCGCGGCGCGCCGCTCGAGCGCGACGTGCGCGACCCATGCGGCAGCCAATGCTTCGTTCAGCGTCGCAAATCCGGTGAACCCCAGGCGCTTTTCGCCGATCCACCCAATAGTCCCCGTCCCATCCAACAATCGCGCGTAGACAGAACGAGGCGGTGGCATCGGCAGTTGAGACGTCATTCGCGAAAGCTGCATCGTGTCCTCCGCTGGCTGTAGTCATCGTTGTGGTCCATTGGTCCGCTTGTCAAAGGCCAGTTGTGCCGGCTGGCATGTTAGCGGGTTCGAAACAATCGCCGAGGCTGCTGTGGGCGGCCGTCATGGCCCGCGCCACAGCCAATATTGCCGCCTCCGAGACGTACGATGGAAGCACGAACTCCAGCGCATGTGAGCGCGCCGCTGCCTCGTTAGGTACGTGAAGCGTGCCTGGCCGATGAAGGCGCGCCACCGGAGTGCTGCCGGTGGCGACCCACTCATAGGCGCCATCGTGGACGAGGGTCAGCTCGCCAAGAGGGGCAACGCCACGCTTCCACGCCGGATACGCCCGGTGGAGCACGCCATCAACGACTCGATGCAGCATGGGTGCGGACGCGAGGGCATCGCCGACCGAATCGAACCCGGCGATGCCAACGGCGTGGCCGCGGACCCAGGCGACAGTCTCTCCCGACGGGCCCTCGAAACGGTGCTTGCCGTCACCCAGGCTGATGAGACGCCCATCGGTTCCGATCGACGCGGCTCTCATTATCCGACTCCGTCGAGAGCCAGCTCCGCGAACGCGCGGTGGCGAGCGAGGGAGGCATCGACGATCTGCGCCGCGGTGAGGGCGGCGCCGATGCGGGGCGGCAGCGTGAGCTCGAAGCCGTGGTTGCGATAATCGCCCCCATCGGGGAACGGCGTCGCGACCAACCGGCCGATCGCGACCCCGCCTAACGTGATCAGGCGCTCACCGCCATCGGTCCGGGAGCGGAGGGTGCGACCGCGGCGCGGTGCCGCCTCCTGGCGCCGCTGCCGTGCCAGCCAGTCGCTCAGGGCGTCGTACGCGACCGTCGCGGCACGCAGCGCCAACAGCTCGCTCTCCCAGCCGACGAAGCCGATCGCCCGTCCCTCTACCCAACCGACCTCGCGATCCCCGTGGAACAGACGGAAGCGGCCATCGCCGTATTCAAAGATGCTCATTGACATGACGAACTCCTTTCTAGGGTTCCTGGTGAAGGGCGTCGCCGGCATGGCGACCCCGGTGACTCGTTGCTGATAGGGCGACGCCCCGCATGCGTTGGTGTGCATGCGGGGCGTCGTAAACCCTCGTCGGTGTGACGGTGGAGTCAGTCGCTATGCCATGGTCCGAGCTGGTCGGGGATGGCTTGCGACTCGAGGTCCAGTTGCCACATGCACTCCATCTGCGCAGGGCCGCTGAGCGAGCTCTTGGCGTGTCGAGAGCGCCTCGGCGGTACGTCCCGGTCCGAGGCGCATGGCGGACACCCGCGTCTGGTAGAAAGAGTAGCGATTCATGGTGTCATGAGGATAGTCGTTATCACGACATATGTCAAGAGGTGGGCCTCGGTGACGCCGTTCAGGCCGCCGGGGCGCGGGTCAATTCGCGCCGCGCCAACCCTTTGCCGCATCCGGTCATCTAACCAGTGCGCCCGGGCCGACGGGGGGATCCGATTGGGAGGGCTGTAACCCGGGCGTGGCTCGTTGCGTACGGACGACATCTTTTCAGCGTACTCTGGAGATCCGGAATGTCGATTTTCAAGCGGCTCTTCTCGTCGAATACCCCAGCGCCCGTGAATCGCGTGCGCATCTGCGTGGAATGCGGCATGCCCGTGGCCGAGCACAAGGACTGGTGCTCCATCCTGCGCGGCCAGGTGGAAATGGAGCGACGAAAGGCCGAGCGCCAGTAAGTTGCCGTGGGCAGGACCCAGCGCCGGAACGCCTCCTCAGGCTGCGCCTATTGCTTTTGTGACGAGGGCGGCACCATCCCCTTGATCCTCAGATAGGTGACGATGTTGCCGTAGTGCTCCCAGTCGTGAGTGGCGTTGTCCATGAGGCCGCGAATCTTCGCCTGCTGCCCGCCCCAGATGGTCGTGACGCCAGAGGCCTGGGCGTCGGTGATCCCGTACGCCTTCTCGCAGTAGGCGCCGGCATCCTGAATGGCCTTGATGACGTCGGCCTTCGCGGTGAGCGTCTTCTCGAATTGCGTCTGCTTCACCGGCTCGCCGAGGATCTGCGCGCACCAGCCCATCTCGTCGTCGGCCACGTGCGCGACGATCTGGCCGAAGCTGCGGACCGTCGCCACCGGCTTGAAGGCGAAGTTGGCTTCGCTCATCTGTTCGGCGGAGCGGACGATGTAGTTGTGCGCCGCGATCCAGTTGGCGCGCGCCGCGGCGACGGCCACACGCGACTGGTCAGCTCCCTGCTGCTGCTGAGCGACAACGGGCGTGGCAATCACGAGAAGGAGAAGGGAACAGCGCATGTGAGCTCCTGGCTTGAGCAGTCGCGAAAGTAATTCCTGATTTCAACGATGTCACGACTCGCGAGCAGTCTACCGCGATAACGAGCCGCCGAACGAGAGATTAACGACGACTGGGCGATGATCGGAGCTGGAAGGGACGACTGGCACGAATGCGGTGTCGATTTTGCCGTTAGGCGACACGAGAACGTAGTCGATGCGTTCGCTGGGAGTGTCGGCCGGATAGGTGAAGCCCGGCCCGGCTGTAGTCGGCCAGCTGTCGTGCATTCGCGCAAAGAGCGGTTGGAGCTCGGGGGCCTCAGGCAGTGCGTTCATGTCGCCGAGGAGCAGCGTCGGGGCGTCCGCGGCGCCGATGAGCGCGAGCATCTCCGCGACCTGTGTTCGTCGCACCGATGGATCCTTGCGGTAGTCGAGGTGGGTGACGAAGACGCGGACACGTGTGCCGTGCACGTCGATGGTCGCCGCGAGGAGGCCCGGCATGCGCGTGGGAACCGGATTGTCCGCCTGCGTGGAGAGCCGGGTGAGCGTATCATTTTCCCACGCCACGATAGGATACCGACTGAGCAGCGCGACGCCGAACTCGCGCTTCGGCGCATCGACGGTCGCGCCGGGAAGCTCGTAAATGGGCGCGAAGCGGACCGTCATGCCTAACGACTCACCGAGCCGGCTGGCCTGGTCGACGAAGCCGCTGCGGTCTGACCAGTGCACGTCCACTTCCTCGAGGCCGACGATGTCGAGTGCGAGGGCGCGAATCGTCGCCGCGGTGCGATCGATGTCACCGTGCCCAGCGTGGATGTTGTACGTCATCACCCGGAGCGTCGCGCTCGGGGCGCTGCGCGCTGAAGAAGGCGGGATCGCGCGCGGTGCACTCGTGCAGGCGACGAGCGCGAAGCAGGTGCTGACGAAGCGAAATTGAGTGTTCAACCAATAATCCTCGCACTCATCTACACGGGTCGGCAGAAGCAAGAATCAGGCGATCAATCCGCGCGGAGACCCACCCTGAGTGTCCGCGGCGCGACGCGCAGCCTCGGTGCACCGAAGAGGGAGGTCGGGTCATTCGGATCCTGATCGCCGATGTTGGTGTTGATCGATACGATCGCGTTAGAGCCGAGCAGGTTGAACAGATCGAACGTCAGCGTCGGACCGCGGGGGCTGTGCCACTCGAGATGCGCGTCCACGATGTCTCGGCTGGCATACTGCCGCGATCCGCGGGGCTCGACGAAGATCGTTTGACCCAGCACTGTGCGCAACGCGTCGTCAGGCACGTTCTCGCCGGTCGTCGTGCCATTCGCTCGCGAGTACCGATAGCGGCCGAGGAGTTGAAAGCTCGGTGAAAAGCGCTCGCCGAGGACGTGGGTGTAGACGAGGCCTCCACGCAGGGCACCGGGAAGCCGCGCGGTCAGCCACACTTTGCCCTCCATCTCGAGCGCGTCGGGGAGAAGTCCCGTCGCGTTGATCGCCTCGTTAGGCCGCACGAATTGGCCGGCTGAGAACGCGCTGCCAGTGGTCCCGTATCCGGTGACGCCGGCGACGTTGCCGCGCAGCCGCGCACCAGTGAGCGAGGCCTCCCCACGCCACGACTCGCCGAATCGACGGAGCTGGAAGGTGATCTGCTGGTATCTCCGCTTCGCCTGCGGGATCGTCGTCAACACGAGATCGGGATTCCACCCGAGCTGGCGGATGTCGTCCGCGGAATAGCCGAGGAGCGACTCGGGAGGGAATTTCGCGTTCGCGGTAATGACATCCAGTGCGCGCCGCAAATCCTTGTTGGCGACGTAGACCGTCGGCAGCACGAGTGGGTGCCCGTTCGCGTCGAGCACGAGACCGTTGACGAATCGGTGATTGACCGCAATATCGTTGATCGCGGTGTAGTTCTGGAGAATGTTGCGGTCGACGAGCCCGACGATATCGCCGTTCCGCCGATTGATGTAGGTCACCTCGAGCTTCCACGAAGCGCCGAGGGTCTTCTCGACGCCCACCATTGCCTGGTCGACGTACGGCTGCCGGTAGTGCTCTACTCGTCCCGACTCGTTGAGTATCAGCTCATCGTAGAAGGTGCCAAAGCCCGAGCCGGGTGCATCGCGTTCGGCGGTGGTGTAGATCCGGTGCGAATCGGTGAGCGGAGGCGCCGTGTAGTAGAATCGCTCGTTCGTGTACGCATCGACCCCGGCCGCCCGATCGAAGAAGAGGGAGAACATCCCCTGGTGATAACGGCCCCAATGCGCCTTCAACGCGAGCGTGTTGCGGCCCGTGACGTCCCACGACATGCCGAGGCGTGGGTCGAGTCCCGTCGCGTGAGCGGCTCGGAATGCATCGCAACTGGCACTCGGTGCCGCAATCGACGCGCACCGCGGATGCACGAAGCCTGCCCAGTGACCGAGGCGTAATCCTGGCGTGATCGTTAGACGACCGCCTAACGTGGCGTAATCCTGAAGGAACAGCGCCTCGCTGGCGACATCGCTGTCGAGATGCATGTCGCCGCCCCAATCACTGGCCACGGTTTGCCAAGTGCTGGCATCGGTGGGATCGAAGTTGGCGACGCCGCTCGTGTAAGGACGCCAGGTGAGGCCGCCGTTGCGGGTGCGATCGCTGCGCCAGCGTCCGCGCGACGCGTCACCGCCGAACACGAGGCGATGGTCGCTCGCGAGCAGGTGTTGCCCCCGCGTCCACTGTGCAGTCACGGCAAGGTTAGACGGCTCGTGCATCTCGTCGAACGCCGCATTCTGATAGGTCGGCATGCGGCCCAACTGGAACAGCTGGACGGCCGGCACCGACGGACCGGTGTAGCCGATTCGGGTCTCGCGCGCGGTGAAGCCGGCGAGGCGGATGTCGAGCTGATTCGTCGCGCTGGCGGCGTTGTTCCACGAGAGCTCGTAGAACGTCGCCGGTTGTCGCGCCGCGACCGTCGCCGAGGGATCGTCGACGCCGTTGATGCCGGCGTGCTCGGTGGAGAACGACGAGTAGCCGACGAGCACATCGACGCGCTGGCCGAGGGTGGGGAGCCAGGTGAGCTTCCCGAGCGCACGGCCGTCCCGATGGGTCTCGCGTACGGGCTGAAAGTCACGCGGGGCTGCCGTCGTCAGGTCCGGCGACCGCAGATCGCGACCGATCAACTGGCCGGCCACGAAGTAGAAGAGCCGGTCGCGAGCGATTGGCCCGAGAAGCTCGCCACTCAACTCGCGCCGGCCTGCCTCCTCGACCCCCTGCTCGTTGGCATTGAGGTTCGTCGCCGTCAGACCGGTCGATTCGTAATTGGTGCGCAGTGCGTAACGACGCTCGTTGCCCCCGGTCTTCGTGATGGCGTTGATGATTCCGCCCTGGAAGTTTCCGTTCTCGGCGCCGACACCGAGCCCACGCACGTTGACGGACTCGATCCAGTCAACGCTCAGCGAGAGGAAGTCCCCGCCGAGTCCTGGGTGGCTGATCGACACCCCGTCCAGCTGATAGTCGTTGGAGACGCCAGGCGCGCCGCCCCAGAGCTGATTGGTACGAGCGCCGGGCACGAGTGAAACGAGGCTCGACGCGTCGCGTGCGGTCGGCAGGAGCTCCGTATACGCTCGGCTCAGACGGATCGGCAGCTCCGTCGTCATCGCGTCGATCGACAGGGGCGACGCGAGCACTTCGACTGTCGAGAGGCGGCGGGGCGCTCTGGTCAGGCGGATCTGCAGCTGCAGCGTTTGCCCGGCTGCGACCCGGATCCCCGTTAGCTCCGCACCGCGATATCCAAGGCGGCGCGCCGTTAGGCTGTAAACGCCGGGCGCGAGGCTGTCGAGCGCGAACGAACCATCGGCGATCGTAATCGCCTCGCGCCCATGTCCGTCAGCGCTCCGCACGACCTGCACGGCCGCGTCGGCGAGGGGACAGCTGTCTGCACACACGCCGGCCGCGAGCGAGTCGAGCTGCACGACCCTGCCGACGATCGCGCCGGACTGGCCGTGTAGCGGCGGGGCGGTGACCGAGAGAACGGCCGCCGCGAGTGGAAAGACGAGCCGGATTCGGGGCAAAGCTACTCAGGCACTCGGATTCCCCGCCTTCTCGGTGAGTGGAATGATGAAGCACTTCGCGGTGCCATACGAGTCCGTGAATACGGGATACTTCCCCGTGGGGAACAGGTTGATGCCCGCCTTGGCGTACCGGCGCAGATCGCCGAGTCGCTGACCCGTGAGATAGAAATCGCGCGCCCGCTGGGCACGGAGCTCGGCCATCAGCTGATCGCCGCTCAGCGACACCGGCGCCTGGCCGCCCACGGCGCGCCGCGCGTTCACGAAATCCAACGTCGTCTGCACCGGACCATCCAACTCGGCGATGACGTACCGCGCCTCCAGGCCTGTCGCCATCTTGACGTCGCTCTCCACGCTCACGCGCGGCGCGGCGCCTGACGACACCCACTCGCTGTACATGTACGGTGTGAGCGGCGTGTAGATCGAGCCGCCGGTGAGTCCGAGCTGCGTGGATGCCGGCTGGGGCACGCGGGGATCGGCGAGTCCGAGGAATGCCGGCGCCATCGCGAGCGACGCGCCCGACGCGTGCGTCAGACCGTTGAGCGCGTTGTTCTCGCGCACCGTGTTGCTCGAGTAGTACGCGAGCTTCTCGTAACTCGCCGGCACCTGCGCGGCGTAGGCGCGTGCCTTGGCGGCGTCGCCGAGCTTGAGCGCGGCACGCGCGCCACCAACTTGCGACATGTGAATGATGTCCTGGGCGGCCGCGACGTTGCTGCCTGTCGACGCCGCAGTCGCCACCGTGATCGCTTCGTCAAAGTGTGAGAGGGCAATCTGCAGCAGCTCGGCGGACGTCTTTGGAGCGCTCAGGTTGACCGGTGCCTCGCAGAAGCCTTCGCCGAGCAGGGTGTACGCGTACCCGCCATAGGCAAGGACGCGCGCAACGTCGAGGCTGGACGACGCACCGCTCCCGAGCATCGTCTTCAGACGAGCGGCGGCGTCGTCGGCCGATTGGCGCGCGCGCTGGAGGTACTCGTAGACACTCGAGTTGATGGAGTTGAGATCGGTGAAGTCGTGCAGCGAGAACTGGCGCACGTCCACGTTCGTGTGATCGGTGAACGCCTCGTCGGCGAGCACGGCGGACCATTGCGCGTACTGGCCGTAGGCGTACTGGAACTCTCCGATGGCGCCGTTGACGATGAGTTGCTGGAGCGCCGCGTCGCCGAGCTGTTCTTCCTGAATGGCGCCAGGGTTCTCGACGTCGAGAATGCCTTGGCACGCGGTCGCACTCGCGAGGAGCAAGGCGCCGACCGAGATCGTGAGGCCGCGGCGCGCACGGGATGTCGTTGTGTTTGTCATCAGAAGCCCACCGAGAGCGAGAGGGAATAACGCCGCGTCATCGGCACCGTCCAGCTGTCGTTGCGATTGAAGGTCGAGCTGCCGCCGTTGAAGTTGATCTCGGGATCGGCGCCGCCGTACTTCGTCCAGATCTTCAGGTTGTGGCCGGCGAGCATCAGCGTCGCGCGATCGGCGACGCGGCCGAGGAAGCGCCGCGGCAGATCGTAGCTGAGCGACAGATCGCGGAACTTGATGAAGTCGGCCGGCTGCACGAAGAAGTAGTTCTCTGACGCGAACATGCGCGCGAGCACTTCGTCCGGATCGGCGGCGGGGTTCACCGTCTCCCACGACACGCCGGCGCGATCCCGCCGCCAGTCCTTGACGTTGAACTGATAGTTGCCGCCTTTGTAGTCGAAGAGGCTGTGGACGCGGAAGTTGCCGAACACGATGAAGTCGTTCGAAAACCCCATCTCGCGTGTGGGCACGGAAGGTCCGCGATAGACACTCACCGGATCGAGGATCGGCTGACCGCTCGCGTTCTTCACGAGCTTGCCGCTCGCGTCGTACTGAACGCGCTGCGCCCAGAATGCGGCGAGCGGGTACCCCTCCTGATAGCGCTGCACTGGCGCATAGTCGCCAAAGATGATCGGGTCGCGCTCGTCACCGAACGAGACGAGACGATTGCGGTTCGTCGCGAGTGTGAGCGAGTTCTCGATCGTGAGCGACTGGCGTCTGAGCGGCGTCGCGCCCAACACGATCTCGAGGCCGCTGTTGGAGATCGTGCCGAGGTTCTGGAGCTGGGTTCCGGCGAATCCGGTGGATGGGGGAACGGCGACCGGAAGCAGCGCGTCGCGCGTCGTCTTGTTGTAGTAGGTCCCGTCCAGCGTTAGGCGCCTATCGAGCAAGGCGCTCTCGAATCCGAGCTCGATCTCCGTGCCGCGCTCCGGCTTGAGGTTCGGGTTCCCGACGGAGCCGTAGCGCAGCGCCGACAACGTGCCGCCGGACGTGGTGACGACCGATGTGGTGTACGATCGGATCGCGTCGAACGGGCCGGGCGCGTTCCCGGCCTGTCCCCACGCGAAGCGCAATCGCAGCTCGTCCACCGACGGCAGGTGGAAGAAGGGCTCCTCCGAGAGGACATAGGATACCGATGCCTTCGGGTAGAACACTCGGCGCAGGTCGGCGCCGAACGCGGAGTTGTTGTCGACGCGCAGCGCGGCCGTGACGAAGAGCCGATCGCGCCACGCGCCCTGCTCCTGCGCGTAGAAGCCGATCGACTTCTGCGTCGTGTCCTGCTCGCGGCCGGTGGTTACGGCGGCCGAAGACACCGACCGGATGCCCGTGGAGCCGAGGTCCTGCCCGAACGCATCGGTTCGGTGAAAGGCGTCCGCGAGGTACTGCACGCCGAACGACGTGTTCGAAACGAAGGCCGGCGAGAACGCGTGCGTGATCGTCCCGTCGTAGTTCAGCGTGAGGTTCTGGTTGATCGGTCGCCCCTGCGCGATGAACCCCTTGGTGTTGACGAGGTCGAAGCTCGCGCGAGCGCTGAACGGATCGAGCCCTCCCGGCTGCGGCGGGAAGTACAGCTCCGCCTGGCCGATGTTCATGTCGAGACCCACGCGCACCTTGTTCGTGAGCCACGAGAACGGCCGGTAGTCGCCTGACGAGCCGAGAATGAAGCGATCGGATTGCGTCTGGTTGTCGTATGTGTTGGCGACTTCGGGGAGAATGGTGAAGTAGTTGAGTCCCGCTGGATAGGGATACTTGCGCCCGGGGATCGCCAGATAGGAGCTGATGATGAGCCCGAACGCGATGTTGTCGTTGAGCGGTAGCCGCACGTGGTTGCGGCTGTACCCGATGTTGGTGTTGAAGCTCAGCTTTGTCGACGGCACGAAGGAGAAGTTGCCGCGCAGCGAACCGAGGTTGGCGTAGTTGTTGAGGTTCACGCCGTCTTCCTTGTCCTGGTCGCCCGACACGAAGAAGGTGAAGCGATCGCCGCCTCCGCTCGCCGATACGCTCATCTTGGACAGATTTCCGTTACGGAGCGCGTTAGGCTCCGACATCACGCGATGCGAGATGATGTCGCCCACCGCGTGACCGGCAAAGTCGGGGTAGTTCGTGGGATCGGCGATACGCGCCGCCGTGGCGACCGCGTAGTTCACCGGCCGCATCGACGCCTGCCACTCGGAGTAGCCCGTCTCGACACGGGCGTTCCACTTTGTCTGGCCGGCGCGGCCACGCTTCGTGATGATCTGAATGACGCCGGACGCTGCTTCGGCGCCGTAGAGCGTCGCCGCCGCCGGACCCTTGATGACCTCGATCGACTCGATGTCGTTCGGGTTGATCGCGTCGAGCGACGACGTGGTCTGGCCGAAGACAGTAAAGTTGCCCTGATCGCGCGTGGTGACGCGCACGCCGTCGATGTAGATCGTCGGCGTGTTGCCGGCGTAGAGCGAGCCAGCGCCGCGGATGCGATAGTTGGCTGACGTGCCGGCCGAGCCCGACCCGGGAACGAGCGTCAGTCCGGGCACCTTGGACTGCAGCACCTCGGAGATGTTGCTGAGGGTGGACTGCTGCACGACGTCGGCGACGGACACGGTTGACACGGTATTCCCGATGGCGCGCCGCCGCGTGTCGCCCGCCGTGCCGGTGACGACGACGGCATCGAGCGCGGTGGCGGCCGGCTCGAGGCCCACCGTGACGTCCGCGGTTCCTCCCGCGGTCACGGTGACGTTCACGCTGGCAGGCGCGTAGCCGAGACTGCGCGCGCGAATCTCGTGCGCGCCGGCGGGGACACTCGTAAGGCGGAAGCGTCCGTCCGTATCGACGCTCGTTCCGAGTGTGCTCCCGGCGACGGTGATCTGCGCCGTGGTCACGGGCATAGCCGTGTGCGCGTCGGTCACGCGTCCGGTGACTGTCCCGGTCTGCGCGCCCGCGGCGTGGCCGGTAGCGGCCAGTGCCACAGCAAACACGAACGCGGCGAGGGTGGGTCGGTGAGAAGCGATCATCACTTCATTCTCCGCGTGGAGAGCAGGAAGGAGAGGTGCCAGTGAGGGAGCTCGATGCCTCGACAGACTCAGATCGGTCCATCGTGTTCCCTGGTCTGGCAGATTCTGCCTCCACGACACGACAACAGCAAGGCGGAGTGAGAAGACCCCTCGCCGTACCAACCCTTTGTCGGATCGGGTGATCTACCCAATGCGTCCGAACGACAGATCGACGACGACCGGGCGGTGATCGGTCGGCCCAGTGCACGTCCACTTCCTCGAGGCCGCGCGCGAGCGACGCGGGCGGCTACGCGTGCTCTTCACGGAACGTCCGGTCGAGGACGGTCAGTCAAGTCTGCGCTTGGTGATGATCGCGGTCCGGGATATTGCGCCGGCAGCGAGGCGACGAAGGTGCTGCCGTGCCCAAGCTCACTGTGGGCAATGAAAACGTCACCGCCAAGGAGGCGGGCGAGCTGGCGCGCGACCGGGAGACCGAGACCGGTGCCGTCCGATTCGCGCCGGAGTGGATGAGGCGCCCGCCAGAACGCGTCGAAGACGCGGCCCTGATCGCCAGCGGCGATGCCCCGCCCGGTGTCCGTGACCTCGAAGTAGATCTTCAGCGCCATCCCGATTCCCTCGAGGCGGACGATGAGCACAACATTGCCAACATCGGTGTACTTCACCGCATTCGTGACGAGGTTGACCAGTATCTGCCGGAGCTTGACGCGGTCCGTCTCGAGTGTGATCGCGACGTCGGGAACCTCGACGCGAATGCGCACGCCCTTGAGCTCCGCGATCGGCCTAACGATGTCGAGCGCTTCCTCGACGATGTCGGCGGCGATGATGCGCTCGAGATGAATATGTTCCTCTCCTGCCTCGAGCCGTGCGAACCCGAGCAAGTCCTCGATGAGCGACAGCACATGTTCGCTCGCTCGGCGGGCCCGCCGCAGATGCTCCTTCTGCACCGGCGTCACCTTGCCGACCATCTCCTCCGAGAGCAGATCCGTATAGCCGACGACCGCCGTCAACGGCGTGCGTAACTCGTGAGTCATCGTGCGGAGGAACTGCCCTCGCGCTTGGATCGCGTGCTCGGCAATCTCGCGCGCACGGCGCTCGGCGGCCACGAGGTGACCGCGCATGATCGCCTGCGCACACATGACGCCAAGGGTGAGCACAAATGCGCGTTCGTCCTGGTTGAAGACACGGGGCGTATTCCACGTCAGGCCGAGTACGCCGCGAAGGTGACCATTCGCCCAGACTGGGACCGCCGCCGCCGCAGACCCACCGGCCTTCAGCACTCCCTCGCCCCACGCGGGGTAGCGGCGCAACTCCATCTCCCCATTCAGAAACACCGGCTTTCCAGTGCGCGCTACTTCCGCGAGCGGCACTGGCGAATCGATCCGCAGCGGCGTCGGCATGAATGCGACGTCGGGGATCCCGATGGCATGGACGAGAGTCAGCGTTTCTACGTGGCCTTCCCCCGTGTCCCGGGGCGCCTCGCCAGCGGGAAGTTGGGCCATTTGCGGCGGAGCGATGGGTACCGAGGCATCGCCTGCGCCGTTAGGCGGAAAGTTCCCGAGCGTCACGATCACGGCGCTCGTGGCGCCGAGCGCGGCGAGGGCGTGTCGCTCGACGATCTCGGCGGCCTGGTCTGGTGTGAGGGGATCCGTGAGTGAGCCGCTGAGCGCTGCGAGCGCACGAAGTTGGAGACTAGCGTCGGAGAGGCCGTCCTTTGCATCGTCCATCGGCTCGAGCAGCGACGCAGGCGGACTCGGCGGCGAGCTGCCCAATGAGGGGAACTCGGTACCGGACCGCGAAGCGGGAGGGACAGGGGCCATACGATCCTGGCAGGGGCGTCGCCAGAAGGGCCGATGTGGTGCGCGCTCATCGCGGCGCGCGTGCTGCGCTGGTGAAAGACCCGCAGACAACGAAGTGTGCGGTATCCCACATTGTCGCGCAAGGCCGCACCGAGCGCGACGACCCTGTCGCAGGCCAGCCAAGCGGCCCCGCGACGGCAGGTGGCCAAGCGCCCGCGAGGATTGTCGCGTGAATCCCGTGATCACGATTAGAACGCTTGAATCTGCCGCCTGGCGCTCCGCGCGCGGGAAGGACATCCTTTGAGCTATATCCAACAGAGGCGGCCGTGAGGTGCATGCTCGCTCGTTTGCGTGGTTCATGACGGCGGTTGCTCTGGGTATGACCGTGGTGTCAGGGGCACGGATCAGTCGTGGCTGGCCCGCCGGCACCAAGACGTACACGTTCTTGCTTGCGACGCTGGTGGTGATCGTCATCGCGATTCTGGCATGGCGACGAGCCAACGCGGTCACGCAACCGGCTCCAGATTGACCTTTTTTCCCTGCGCCGTCGTCTAGTCGCCTTTCGTCGCTCGCCAGCGGAAGGCGATTTCGGGGGTGTCGCGACGTGGACCGGCTTGCTTTCGCGGATCACTCCGAGCGCCTCCGCGCTGCCGGACACCTGGCCGGGCAGACTGGGCGGCCTGAGCCGCCGCGATCTCCTCCTGTACCGGTGGCGAGAGAAACAGGTCGGTGAGGTCTGGATTGAATTGCGTCCCGGCGCCCGCTGCAATGAGCTCGTCGGCTCTCCCGGTGGGGAGTGGCGCCTTATACCGACGACGATGGGTGAGGGCGTCGAAGACATCGGCAATCGCAACGATCCGGGCCTCAAACGGAATGGCAGTGCCGCGAAGACCACGCGGATACCCTTTGCCGTTCCACCACTCATGGTGGGCTCGCACCGCCGCAGGCAGCTCCGGGTAGAATGACGCCAGCGGTGCGACCACCTCCGCGCCGCGATCCGCGTGGGTGGCGATCAGTCGGCGTTCCGATCTCGTGAGCCCGACGGTGCCTCGCATCACGTCGAAGAGCGCCCCATTGATCTTTCCGATATCGTGAAACAGTGCGACGCGCTCCACTCGATGCTGTCGCACTTCGCCCTGGTCGGCCGCCCGCGCGAGCACGACCGATGTGATGGCAACACGTCGCACATGCGCGCCGGTCTCCGGGTCGTTCGCGTCGATGGCATGCAGTAGCGATTCGAGTGCCGCTGCTGCCAGTCGCGCTACCAGGTGTGCCGCCCCCTCGTGGCCGCTCCTGCGGAGCGTCTCCGCCACCGCCGCTGGGTCCTGTTCCACCGCGGCTTCCGGATCGTCCGGCGGAACAGGGATCGCCGAATCGTCGGCGGGAAGACGCTCGCTCACGCAGAACTCCACAGGATGGGGTCGGCGAACGGGGCGGCCGGGAGCCGATCGCCAACATCGCGACGATACACCAGGGACTACACGTGTTGCCCGAACAATGCACAACGCGAGCCCCGTTTCGACTTGCTACGGTTGAATCCCCCGGAGCCATTGTGCGAGGGCACGGCGACGCTCCTTCACGGACAACTTCGAGAGTCGTGCGTGCCGCGCGATCTGGGCCCACGCGATGCCGCGAAGTCCCCGGTCACGATTGCGCCCGGAGGACAAATCGTCGCGTGTCGCTGCGGGCTTGGGCGCCTGCGGTCCTGCCTTGCCTTCGTCGGCCTTGTCCATGGTGCTCCCTGTTTTCAATCTTTTAAACCTCGTCGGTTACGCGAGGGAGCGATAGGGCCGTATTGAGCCGACAGCGGTCTCGAGCTCGCGCACAAGCGAGCTCGTTAGGCCTCGGCAACGTCAGCCGCCTACTGACAACTCGCTGTCTTCAGCTCCTCCTTCGCGAGCGCGAGCGCGGCGCGCCCACGCGACTTGAGTGCCGCATTCAGCGTCGTCAGCTCCACCGTGCTGAGTCGCTGCCAGGACGCGATGACTTTCGCGAGATCCTGACAGACGGCCGCGTACGCGGCCACTGCCGCGGCGGTCGGCGCCATGTCGGCCTGCTCCTGCGCATTGAGCTGATTCGTCAGCACGCTGTTGATGCTCGTGAAGCTCGGCGCCGCCTGGCCGCCGCCAAATCGGCCCCGCCCGCGCGCCGCGTCCAGTCCGGCGAGGGTATCCAGCTGCGCGCCGAGTGCGGACGTGGAGTCCGCGGCACGCACGGAGTCTCGTAAGGCAGCTGCCAACCGCTGCCCTTGGTACGACAGCTCGATTCCCCGCATGATCTTCATCTGCAGCGCATGCTGCGCGCGGAGCTGCTCGAGCGTCGCCGGCGAGCGCGGATCGTTCCTGACCGTGAGTGTCGAGGTCGATGTGCGTCCGTCGACGGTCAACCGCAGCGTGTACGTTCCGGGCAACACCAGCGCGCCCTCGGGCGATGGCGGCGTCTCACCCGGGTTGGCGTTGATCTCGAACGAATGGCTGAACGTCCGCGGCGAGTCGTAGCGGAGATTCCAGTTGGTGCGGTTCTCCCCCGCGTTTTTGGGGAGCGAGAAGGGCGGAGCGATCCAGAAGTTGGGCTCGGAGGGGCGTGCGGCTTCCGGTACGGGCGTTCCCGGCGCGCTCGTCAGGTGCCTAACGACTGCGCCCGTCGCATCGACAACGTCGAGTGTCACCTCGCCGCGGGGCGCTGTGCCTAACCAGTAGTCGATGATCGCGCCCTCTGGCGGATTGAGCGCGTGCGGCACCTCGGGCGGGAAGGGCGTGTCCGCACCGACGTTTCTGCGCACGCGATACGCGTCTCCTGGCTTGAAGACGTGCGCCGCCTCGCTGGCGACGCTCGGGGTCAGCTGCCGCAGCGGCGAGATGTCGTCGATCACCCAGAAGCCACGGCCGTACGTGGTGACAACCAAATCGTTGTCCTTGATGACCGCGTCGCGCACCGACGTGTTAGGCAGATTCTGCTGGAGCGGCTGCCAGTGCTCGGCGTCGTCGAACGAGACATAGACGCCGCTCTCCGTCCCCGCGAAGAGCAGCCCTCTCTTCTGTGGATCCGCGCGCACGAAGCGCGCGAAGCTGCCAGACGGCTGGTGCTCGGGCAGCCCGTTCGTGACTCGCGTCCATGTCCTTCCGAAGTCGCGCGTTCGAAAGACGTAGGGCGTGTAGTCGCCGAGCCTGTAGAGGTCGAGCACGGCGTACGCCTCTCCTGCATCAAAGGGCGAGCCTTCGATCGAGAACACCTCTGCGCGCTCGACACGGGGCACGCCCTCGATGCTGGCGTCGCTCCACGTCTTGCCGCCGTCCTTCGTGACCTTGATCAGTCCATTGTTCGTGCCGACCCAGATCAACCCTGGGGCCGCGCTCGAGAGCGACATCGACATGATCGCGGCGTTGCTCGCCGGAGCGGGATTGTCGGAACGGGCAGCGAGTTGCGCGCCTCCCCGTGTTGTCACATCGCCGCTCAGTGCCGTCCAGTGCGCACCCGCGTCGGTCGTCGCCCACACCGATTGAAATCCCGCGACCAGCATGTGCTTGTTCCACGGCGCAAATCGAATCGGCGAGTCGCTCGTCGAGCGCAGGTGCCGCGACGGATCCTGAGCAGGGCTGACATTGATCCATTGCTCGCTGGGGTAGCTGATCTTCACGATCCCGCTCCCAGTCGAGTACACCGTGTTCGCGTCGAGCGGATCGGGCATGATCGTCCCCCACTCCCACCCGGGCACCGGATTCCAATCGAGCGCGGTGATGGCGCCGAGGTTGCCGCGAATGCGCGTGCGAATAGCGCCGGCGTCCTGCTGGGTGCCGTACACCCAGTATGGAAACGAGTTGTCCGTGGCGAGATGATAGATCTGCTCGGTCGACTGGTTGTACCACGAGCTCCACGTGTTGCCGCCGTCGAGCGAGACGATCGCGCCCTGGTCGTAGCCGAAGAGAATGCGCTGGCCATTCGTCGGATCGATCCACATCTGCTGCGGGTCGTCGCCGCCAGGCGCACCCTTGAAGCCCGTGAACGTCTTGCCACCATCGTGGGAGACGTAGCTCGCCGTGTTGAGCGTGTAGACGAGATCCGGATTCTGCGGATCCACGTAGACGCCGCAATTGTAGCCGCCCTGACCGTTACGAATGCGCTGATCGTCGGCGGCCATCTGCCGCCACGTCGCGCCGCCATCGTCGGAGCGATACAGTCCCCAGTCGCCAATGACGAAGACGCGCTGCGCGTTCGTGTTGTTCGCGACGGCGACCCACATCTTTCCCGTTAGGCGCTGCGGCAGTCCGCCGCCGGAAATCTCCGACCAGGTGACGCCGCCGTCGGTCGACTTGAAGAGCTTGGTGTTCGTCGGCCCGGTGGTGGCCCCGCGTCCGCCACCGAATGCTGGCGCTGTCGCTGGACCCGGCGGCGGAGGGGGTGTGTAGTGCGCAACGGTCGTCGCGAAGATGACGTTAGGCGTGTCGAACGCGCGCGCGAGCTTCTGCAGCCCCGTGCTGTCGTTCACGAAGAGCGTCTGGGTCCAGCTGGTGCCGCCATCCGTCGAGCGGAAGACGCCGCGTTGGTTGCTCTTCGCGTGCACGTCCCCCTGCGCACCGATGAGCACGATGTCGGGATTGCGTGGATCGACGAGGATTGTCGGGAGCTGCTTCGTGGCGTCGAGTCCGAGATGTCGCCATGTTCGTCCGGCGTCAGTCGACTTGTAGACGCCATTCCCCTCGTTGATGCCGCCGCCGGTGATGATGTCGCCAGTACCGACATAGATGATGTTCGGATCGGAAGGCGCGACTTCGACCGCGCCGATCGACGAGACTTCTTTCACCGAATCGAAGATCGGATACCAGGTCTCGCCAGCGCTCGTGGTCTTCCACACGCCAGCCGCGGGCAGCCCGATGTAGAAAGTCCCCGGCCGCCCAATCGTGCCTGATACCGCCGCGACGCGTCCGGCGCGGAAGGGACCGAGGTTACGCCAGGTGAGGCCGGCGTACAGGCGAGGGTCGACCGTCGCGCTATTTTGAGCGCTCGCCGGCCAATCGGCGACGGCAAGAATAGTCAGCGCGATCGAAGCGCATATGGAAACTCGAATACGGAACGCCGGCATGGTCGCTCTGGTGGAGGTCCAAGCCAACATATCCTCCGGTCTGACGGCCGCCAAATCAAGTCTCGGAGCTTGGAGCCTTCCCACGAACGTGCGGCGGGTCATCGCCTTGTTTGTGCTGATGGTCATGGCTGACGCGACCCTCGAGGCACAGTCGCCGGTCACCGCACAGTCTGGCAGCGCGGCGCGGCGCCGCTCCTCGGTGCGAATCGCCGCGGCGTCGAGTGTCCGGATCGACGGGCGCCTGACCGAAGCAGCGTGGAGCACGGCCGAGGCCATACCTGCGCTCACGCAAGTGGAACCGATGGAGGGTGCTCCGGCGTCAGCACCCACCATCGTGCGCGTGCTCACCACGATTGATGCGATCATCATCGGTGTGCGTGCCGATGACCCCGAGCCGTCCCGCATCGTCAGCTTCGCTCGCCAGCGCGATGCGACGTTGGATAGCGAAGACCACATCAAGATCGTCCTCGATACCTACATGGATGGACGGTCTGGCTATGTGTTCGCCGTGAATCCGAATGGGGCGCGCTACGATGCGCTCATCACTAACCAGGGCGCTGGCGAGAACGCAAACTGGGACGCGGTGTGGGAGGCAGCCACGGCGCGTACTCCCACGGGTTGGTCCGCGGAGATCCTGATTCCAATCAAGAGTCTCCTCTTTCGGCCAGGCCTAACGGCTTGGGGATTCAACGTGCAGCGGCGTATTCAACGTCTTCAGGAGACCGACCGCTGGGCGAGCGCGGAGCGCGATTACAAGGTCACACAGACGAGTCACGCGGGACTGCTCACTGACCTTCCTCCGTTCCCGCTCGGACTCGGCTTGAGCATACGGCCTTCCATAACCGGAGGACGAGCGCGCGATGGCCCGCGGGCGCCGATGGAAGAGCAGGCTCGCCTGAGTCTCGACGCTACACAGCGACTCGGTGCGAACACGCTCGCATCGCTCACGGCGAACACCGACTTCGCCGAGACCGAAGTGGATGCCCGGCAGGTAAACCTCACGCGCTTTCCGCTCTTCTTTCCCGAGAAACGCACGTTCTTTCTCGAAGGCGCTGACATCTTCGACTTTGGTCTCGGATTGACGTCGGATCTCGACGTGCTGCCCTTCTTCAGCCGACGCATCGGGTTGCTTGCGGGAGAACAGGTGCCGATCGACGCTGGTGGCAAGGTCAATGGCCGGATTGGTGGGACGAACTTCGGGGCGCTCGTCGTGCGCACGCGCGACGTCGACACGCTCCGGAGCGCCAGCACGATGTCCGTCGTGCGCGTGAAGCAGAACGTGCTCAGTGAATCGTCCGTCGGATTCATCGCGACGGCGGGTGATCCGCTGAGCCGAAGGAACAGCTGGCTCCTCGGCCCGGACCTGACGTATCAGACGTCGCACTTTCAGGGCGATAAGAATTTTCTCATCGGGGTGTGGGGGCTGGCCACCGGGCGTGAGGACCTTCGCGCGGGCGATCGCACGGCGGCGGGAATGAAAATCGACTACCCGAACGATCTCTGGGACATCTCGGCCAAATACAAGCGCATCGGCGACGCGTTCGATCCATCGTTAGGCTTCGTGCCCCGGCCGGGCGTGCAGATAACAGACCTCACCGCTGACTGGCAGCCGCGCCCGAGTCGCCCGATCGGCCCACTGCACATCCGGCAGTGCTTCTGGGAAAACGAGCTGAGCTACGTCGCCGGCCTGACGGGAGGCTGGGAGAGCTACCGCTACTTCATGGCGCCGATCAACTGTCGTTTAGAGAGTGGTGATCGGTTCGAGTTCAACGTCATTCCCACCGGCGAGCGACTGTCGGCGCCTTTCGAAGTTGCGGACGGTGTGACGATTCCAGCGGGAGGATATCACTTCAATCGCTTTCGCCTGGAGGGAGGCCTGGCGGCCAAGCGGCGATTCAACGCGCAGGCAACATGGTGGTTTGGCCAATTCTACGACGGCCGCCTCGATCAATATGAGCTGACCGGCGCGTGGAAGCCGTCGGCACTCGTCATTGTCGAGCTCACGGGCGAGCATGACGTCGGCCGGCTGCCCGAGGGAAGCTTTACGCAGGATCTCTACGGTACGCGGCTTCGGTTGAACGTCTCGCCGGACCTCCAGCTCACCAGCTTCGTGCAGTACGACACCGAGTCCGACACCTTCGGTACCAACTCGCGTTTGCGATGGACGTTCAATCCGCTCGGCGAGCTGTTCGTGGTCTACAATCACAACTTGCGAACGCGCGATCCATTGACGTTGCGGCGAGAGCTCGTATTCGCGTCGAACCAGCTCCTCATCAAGGCTCAGTATGCCTTTCGATATTGAGCGGGGAGACGATGCTCGATGTTCTACGGGGGAATCGTCATGAGCCGATGGCCTTTGTCTCGAGCGTGCTCGCCGCCAGTTTTTCTGTTATGCCAATCGCCTTCTTTCGTTCCGTTGCCGCGATCCTCATCGGCCTCCAGAGTGTCGCACAGCACGCGCCCACCATCGTCATCGACCCCGGCCATCCGTCAGAGGTGAGCAGCGGCGCGACCATCCAGAACGGCACGAGCGAGGTTCATGTCGCCTGGACCGTGGCGCAGCGCCTCGCGACGTTGCTCCGGGCGCACGGCTACCGGGTTGTGATGACCAAACCCGCGGAACGCACCTCGGTCACGAACGTCGAGCGGGCGCGAATCGGAAACACGGCCGGGGCGGCGCTCGTCGTCAGGTTGCATTGCGACGCGAGTAAGGACAGCGGTTACGCCGTCTATCATCCCGATCGTCAGGGAACTGCGCAGGGACGGACGGGGCCGGGCGCTGAGGTGATGCGCACGAGCGCGGCGGCGGCGGAGTCGATCCATGTCTCCATGGCGCAGCTGCTCGCGGGGAAGTTGAAGGATGGCGGCGTGCGGGGCGATTCGCGCACCGCGGTGGGCGAGCAGCAGGGTGCGCTCACGGGTTCCATTTTCTCGGAGGTTCCGGTTGTGTTGATCGAGATGGTGACGCTCAGCAACGCGCATGACGCTGCGTTCATCGAGTCCGCGGCTGGCCAGTCGCTGATGGCGCAGGCGATCGCGCGCGGCGTCGCTCGATATGTCCCGGCGAGCAACTCACCCAAGGTGCGATGATGCGTCGCCTAACGGTATGGATCGCGGCGATTATCGCTGCCGCTTGTGGCAAGCCGGCGGAGCGCCCTTCGTCGCGTGTGGACACAAGCCCGGCGCGCGTGGCGGACAGCCCCGCTCCAGTTGCGCAGCAGACGACGCTGACGCCGGCGGCGAAGGTCCCAACGACCACTGAAGAGTGGGAGCAGTTCGACTACTCGATCACCGCGATCCCGGCGACTGCTCTCGTCCCGATGCCCCTCACCGAGGTGCAACGGATTCGCGGAATCATCTTCGGCAAGCATGGACGAATCTTCCAGGACAGTACGCTCCAGAGCTGGCTGACGAAGCGTCCCTGGTATCACGGCGACGCGGGCTTCGACAACACGCGCCTGAATGAAGGTGAGAAGGCCAATCTCGAGGTCGTGCGCGAGGCCGAGGCGGCGAAGCACACGCAAATAGAACCGGGCGACATGCGCTTCTATCAGAACCGCGTGATCACGACGGCGATGCTGGGTCTGCACTCTGCGCCCGACTGGGATGTGCTCGAGGGCGAAGTGCTGGCCAATCATGGTTATGTATTCGACCGCGAGGACGGGTACGAAACCAATCAGCGAGCGCTCAACGTCGCCTCCGGCGACCTGCAGGCATACTTCGACGAGCGCTACTGGTACCATCGGGACCCTGATTTCCTGCCGTCGCGACTGTCGGCGATCGAGGAGCAGAATCTCGATACAATCGCGTTCGCGGTGATGAAGCAGAACAAGCGGTCGGTTTCACCGGGCGTCATGCACCTTCTCAAGGCGACGCCGCTGACTGATACGATGTTAGCGAACGTGAACCTCTCTGATCTTCGCCTGATCAGGAACGAGATCTACGCGCGGCACGGGCGTGTCTTCCGCACGCAATGGCTGGCTTCGTACTTCAGCTACAAGCCCTGGTATGCGCCACGGAAGGACTATACCGACGCCGAGCTGTCGCCGATCGAAAAGGCGAACATCGCGCTGATCGTGCGACGGGAGCAGGAGCTGCACGAGGCGCTCGGGACGAAGCTTCTCACGAGAGCGGACGTCGCGGGACTGGATGACGAAGAGGCGCGCCACCTGCGCAACGAGATCTACGCGCGACACGGCCGGCGCTTCAAGGATCCAAAGCTCCAGCGTTACTTCGCAGACTTCGCGTGGTACAAACCAAACGACGGCTTTCGTGAGAGTCAGCTCAATGACATCGAGAAGCAGAACGCGCTGATCATCACGGAATACGAGCACCAGCGGTACACCGAGGGTTGATAACCTCAAGCCGAGTCTCGCGTGGCGAGACATGAGGAGGGGAAGGTTCGGAGGCCGGCGGCGCATGCGCACGCCGGCCTCGATCTTTGGACGCCATCCCGAAACGCCCTAGTCCGCCCGCATCGCGATCGTCGGGTCGATGCGTGACGCGCGCAATGCCGGCGCGAGCGCCGCGATCAGTGCGACGACGAGCAGAAAAGCGCTCGCGCCTCCCAGTGCCATCGGATCACGCGGGCCCACCCCGAACAGCATCGCGTGGAGACTCCTGCCGCCCCAGAGCGCCAGCAGCACGCCAATGCCGACGCCGGCGCCGGCCATTGCCATTGCCTGGCCAACGACCAGCGCCACGACGTCGCGGCGCTGCGCGCCGAGCGCGACACGGACGCCGATCTCGGTCGTGCGCAGCGTGACGTTGTAGGAGATCACCCCATAGATCCCCACCGACGCCAGCGCCAGCGCCACGGCCGCGAAGAGCGTCAGCAGCACCATCGAGAACTTCGGCCCCTCTACCTCCTGCGCCATCGCTGCGTCCATCGTCTGCACGCTCTCGAGCGGGACGTCACGGTCTACCTCGCGCAGACTCCGTCGCAAGAGACCCGCGACCTGCTCCGTGGGCAGTGTGCTGCGAACCATCAACGACCCACTGAGCATCTCCTCCTGCGCACGAGGCAGGTACAGCGTGCCGCGCGGGGCCTCGCTCAACCCGTCGGTGCGCGTGTCCTTCACGACGCCGACGATCGTGCGCCATGCGCTGGTGCTGTTTGCCGGACCAAGCTTGAGATGCTCGCCGATCGGGCTCGCATTCGCGAAGAACTTCCTCGCGACGCGCTCGCTGATGACAACCACCTTCGGCTGACCGGCGACGTCCGACGTGGCAAGCGTTCTGCCCGCCGCCAGCGGAATGCCTAACGTCTCGAAGTAGTTCGGCTCCACGATGGCCACATTCAGCTGCGGCAGCCTGATCGCGTCGTGCTCGTGTCGCGACTGAAAGGACACCGCTGCCTGCTCGTGCGGGCTGATCGGCGTGCTCGACCCGATCGTCGCGTGCTCCAGGCCGGGGATCGCGCGCACGGTGGCGAGCAGCTGGTCCAGGGCGGCGCGCCCCTGTTCTGCGCTCGGATACTTGCCCGGTGACAGCCGCACGCTCGCCGCAACCACGTGCGACGGTCGGAAGCCGGGATCCACGGCAGCGAGCTTCGCGAAGCTGCGCATGAGCAGACCGGCGCCGGTGAGCAGTACGACCGCGAATGCGACTTCCGCCACCGTCAGGAGGGCCCGCGTCCGCTGCTTCGACGCACCGCTCGTTCCGCGCCCACCCACCTTCAACGCGCTCGCGAGCTCGGTGTTGCCGGAGCGCAGCGCCGGCGCAAGGCCGAAGAGCAGGCCAGTGACCACCGATACGATGAGCGCATATAACAACACCGTCTGATTCACCGTGATGTCGTCGAGGCGCTGCATGTGCGGTTGGGCCGCGGCGAGAAGCCTCACGCCGAGCACCGCGATGCCGACGCCGAGCGTGCCACCCGCGAGCGCGAGGACGACGCTCTCCGTCAGCAGCTGCCGCACGATGCGCCCGCGGGCAGCTCCGAGCGCTGTGCGCAGCGCGAACTCCCGCTGTCGCGCCGCAGAGCGCGAGAGCACGAGGCCGGCGACGTTGGTGCACGCGATCAGCAGCACGAACACCACGGCCGCCATCAGGATCTCGAGCGCCGGCTTGATGAACTTCACGACCATCTCCATCATCGGCACGGCCGCCGCGCCGAGCCCCGAGTTTTCCGCGGGATATTCCGATCGCAGCTCCACGCTCACACGCTGCAGGTCTGCCAACGCCTGCTCGACGCTGACGCCCGGCCCGAGACGGCCGACGCCGAACAGAACGGGGCTGTCTCGGCGATACATCGCGTCGTTCACGAAGAGTCCCAGTGGGGCGACGACGTCGGGATCTGCGTCGCCCGCGCGATACGATACGCGCGCGTCCGGGCTCAACACGCCGACAACGGTGTACGCGATGTTGTCGAGCAGCAGTGTGCGGCCGATGATCGACGGATCGCCGCCGAAGCGTGACTGGAAGAACCCATTGCGGAGGACGACTACGCGTGCGGCGCCCGGCGAATCGTCGCTCGGCCCGATGAGTCGCCCGAGCACCGCCTGGATGCCAACGAGCCGGAAATAGTTTCCCGTCACGAGCGTCGCGTCCACGTTCTGGGCGTCGCCCTGACCTGTCATGAGGAACGACGCAAAGGGATTGTAGGCGGCGATGTCCTCGAAGCCGCGCTGCCGCTTCCGCCAATCCAGGTAGTTCGGGTAGGAGATGAGCGGTCGGTCGCCGCCCGGTCTCGTCTCCCATACCATCACGAGCCGCTTCGGCTCGCGGTAGGGAAGGGGCTTGAGCATGACGCCGTTGATGACGCTGAAGATGGCGGTGTTCGCGCCGATGCCTAACGCGAGGGTGATGACGGCGATCGCGGTGAACGCCGGCTGTCGGCGCAGCGAGCGAAGCGCGAAGCGGAGATCCTGTGCGAGCACGGTGAGATTCTCCTGGCGTTGAGCCCGTCCCATGCGGCGTTGGTCGGCGGCGCGGCACCCGCGTCGAAAGGCATCGAAGTCACCGAAGCGCCGCAGCGTCTCGTCTCGAGCGGCGTCGGCGGACCAGCCGCGCGCGATGAGGTACTCGATTTCGGCTTCCACATGGAAATGGAATTCCTCATGGAGGTCGGCGTCGACGTCGGTCCGCCAGAAGCGGAGATACCTGCGCCAGGTGGGAGACGGCACGGTTAGGCGGGCTGGGTCGTGGCCGTGAGCAGTCGCGAAACCGATTGCGCATAGCGCTGCCACGCGGCGATCTCGCTCTTGAGATGTTGACGGCCGGCGGGTGTGAGCGTGTAGAAGCGCGCGCGCTTGCCCTTGTCCGAGAGTCCCCATTCGCTCTCCACCAGACCGCGCTCCTCGAGGCGGTGCAGGGCGACGTAGAGCGACCCGTCAGTGACGTCGAGCGTACCGGAGGTGGTGTCGCGGATGACGCGCGCGACGCCGTGGCCGTGTCGCGCCCCCCACGAGAGCGCCTTGAGGACGAGCACGTCGAGCGTGCCCTGGAGAACGTCGACTGGTGGGGCAGGCATATCATTCCCAAGAATGTCTAGGATATAATTGCGGTGATTCCCTAGAATGTCAAGGAAGCGAGTACGAGGCAGCAGGAGGATGCGCGCCAGTCGTGACGAGCGGGGGGACCGTTAAGTCGGCGGGTCGTTGTGGCGGCGACGAGGCGTCTCCGGCGTGTATTTCATGATTGGCCTCGGCGCCGCGCGTCGAAGAAGATCGATTAAGGAATCGTCTGGGAGATCCGGCCAATCGCGGGGATATCGCTCCAGGTCGATGATGCGGGCGCCGGCGGTGAAGCGGAGCACGGGGCCAACGGCGATATCGGAGTGTGGTGCGATCGCGGCGCTCCAGAGCCTGCCCCCCGGATATCGGAACGTACGCACGACCGTGAGGTCGGTCAGGTCGGCTGTGTCGTCGCGTGCGTCATCGACCTCGATGGACGGCGGGGCTGGTCGTACTACTTCTCGCTCGATCGCTCTCTCCCCCGGTGCTCTCCGGGAGCGTACTGCCTCTGACTCACCGAGGAGCGACCGCAGCGCGTCTTCGCTGGCGCTCTGCCAATCGCGAGGAAATGGGCAGAGTCGGCGCTTCTCGTCCCCGGCGGTCGTCTCGAACACGAGCCAGCCGAGTTGATAGCAGTCGGCGAGATAGTCTTCGGCCCGCGTGACGGGATGTATCGACTCTGGAAGGATGCACCACACCCGCCAAGCTCTGCCGCGCTCGTCAGTGAATTCACGGACTGCCATCGTCGGACTCTCACACGGGTCAACCTTGTGTTTCCCGGCGAGTGCCTAACGCAACTGGCGTGCTCAGGAGCGTCTCGAGGCAGGGACCAGATCACAAATCGCTGCTCGCTGACGGCGATGTGTAGAATCAGTGCACTGGGGAACCAGACGGTTTGCCGGGTTCGTCCTTACGAGTCTTGCGCTGAGGTGCGTTGATCGCTTGCTCGAGCAACCGACACAGATCGGGATCCTTCAACTCGACCCAGTGCTCCGGTTGTCTCGGAAGTCGTCGGCGCGCGCTACTCTCGAGCGCTTCGAAACAGATCCAGCCTTTGTGAAAATCGCCTAGGTATCGCTCGGCGGTTCGACCATGCCGGGCCTGGCCGGGCGTAACCGGCCAGGCTCTCCAGAGGTGACCCTCGGCATCACGGAACTCGCGAACTCGGATGACGGGTTCACTCTCTCTGTTAGGACTGGCGCCAGGAGACTCCGCCTTTCGAGCCGACGCTTCCGCGTTTGCCGCGCGCCGTTCGATATGGCGGCGCAAGGCGATCGTCTGTTCTGCCGCGACCGCCGCGGCGAGCAACGAGTCCTCCAGCTGGCGAATTTCCGCCGCGCTCTCATTGGCAATGCCGTTTGCTTCGGCTTCGCATGCGTCGCGCAAGCGATCTCTCAATTGCGCTTCGACTTCGCGAAGCACCGGCTCCAGAGGGTCCTTCACGGATCGATCGTCGGACGAGGACGGCATGGGATGAGCTCAGGGCTCTTCTCTCCAGTGATTTTGCTCACACCGTGCAACTGGCGTACCCGTTACGAATCCGCTGATCACCGATGGTTGCCTCAGCAGCGACTCGAGCCCTCCCAACAGAGCGAACCCGGTTCGTCACCGAAGAGGAGAATTGCGGCGTTTGACGGAGATGGAAAGGAAATGCCCGCGGCGTCAACGGCCGCTAGTATTCGTCCATCTGACGCCTGGATCGACTGGGCGCGTCGCGCGCGGCGTGACCACTGCGACCCACTTCCACCAAATCCCGAGAGATGACCGATCCGACGAACCCCCGAGCGCTCCAGTGGAACTCTTCGCCGACCGCAAAGGCGAAGAGTGCTGTTCAACGTTCGGTCACCCAGCTGCTCGATGAGCTGGCGCCCGAGCGTGTCGTGAAGCGGGTTGGGGAAGTGAAGGGCCCGGTCGAGCAGCATCGGACGCCCGCCGGGTGCGTGCTTCAGGCGGCGGACTGCGCTGTCAGTGTCTCGTGGTTCGCCGACGCGACCAAGGAGGCCGCCCTCGGCGAGTTGCACGTCGTAGTCTGGCGCGGCAAAGTTGCGCGACGAGGCGGTGCTCGGCCTCCGAAAGGAGCAACTGTCGTCGCCGATCTCATTCTGCGCCCGATCGAGCCACCCGCGGACGACTGTGTCTGGGAAACGAGTGACGGCAGTCGATTCGACACCGCTTCACTCGCGGCGCGATGTCTCGCGCTCCTGGAGGAGCAGATTAGCGTTCGCTGATCACGTCGAGGTCGGATGATCTCGATTCGCTAATTGCCGGTCCCGGTGCTATCTTGTTTATAGCTGGCGAGCAGCCAATGGGCTGCCCCCTTAGGTGCTCCGCGACGTTGTCGATGCGCGGCCCTCCCGAGCCATTCGTGGTCAGCCTTCTCCGTTCACAGGAGGCACGATGGCTCGCCGCCAGTCTTCCGAAAACCCAGACCGTTCACTGGAGTCGATCGTCGACGCCGAGGATCTGCGATCCGTGATGACCGCGGCGCTCGCCGTGCAACCCGTCGACGAGGCGTCGCTGAGGCGCGGCGTGTGGACGTACGTCGGCGGTGAGCGAGAAGCGGGTGTGTCGCCGGGGCACGTGATCCTGAGGCTGACGCGCTTGATCGAGGAAGCGAACCTGACACCCTACGAACACCGATTGACTGTTACACGCCGCGTCATCCTGTGGTGTGTCGAAGCCTACTTCGGTCACCTCGGCGGCGACGTCGTTGGCCGCGAAGCGTCCGCTCTGTCAGACACTGGTGCCGTGCGCGTTCGATGAGCCGCGGCTCGCCCTCGCCACTCGCGACGCAGGAAGCCATCGCCCTCGAGGCCGCGCCGTTTCCAACGGTGACGCTCGCCGAGCCTGACGAGACAGGCTTTGCCGACTGGCGCGTCCGGCTGACGCACAACCTGTCCCGCCGCAGCGACGGCCGATGGGATCCGCTGACGCGAGTGCATCGTGCAGGTGCATGAATCCGTCGGCGGCATCGACCGCCTGGACGCGTTCGCGGGAACGATCCTGATCGCGGAGCGGGATCGCAATGTTAGAGAGCTCGAACAACACTTTCTCGAGAGTGCTGGATTTCTCGTCGAGTTCGCCGATGATGGGCCAGCGGCGCTGACCCAGGCGCGGCGAGGACTCCCACGGGTCATCATTACCGAGATCCTGATTCCAAAGCTCGACGGCTTGCAGCTCTGCCGGGAGCTGAAGCTAGACGCAACGACGCGCGACATTCCGGTGATCGTGTTCAGCGTTCTCGCTGCCGAGACACGGGCCAAAGAGGCCGGAGCGAATGCCTTCCTCCGCAAGCCGCTCGTGCCATCGGTACTCCTCGGCACTATCCGACGGCTCGCCATGCTCGAGGCACACTCTTTCACGGAACCGCAATGATTACGATCGCCGCTCCCGACCGCCGCAAGATATCGCGGTCCGCGGACTATATGGCCGACCGGATGACCTCGGGCAACACCGAGGCCGACTACATCCTCGGTGGCGGATTTCCGCTGAACTCCATCAACATTATCATGGGACATCCTGGCTCGGGCAAGACGATCTTCGCCGAGCAATTGATGTTTCATAACGCGGCCGATGACCGGCCGGTTCTCTATCTCACGACACTTTCGGAACCACTGGCGAAGGTCGTTCGCTATCTCCAGGGCTTCTCGTTCTACGACGAGAACAAGTTCGGCTCA
>Ga0136846_1231028_pt1 | contig 35056 bp, 30 predicted proteins | sample HopSoiMetagenom2_FD_96841 | JGI IMG/M metagenome (GOLD analysis project Ga0136846, IMG submission 96841) | Grasslands soil microbial communities from Hopland, California, USA - 2 Assembly 2016 (version 4) | ecosystem: Environmental > Terrestrial > Soil > Grasslands | place: USA: Hopland...
CCCACGGCTGCGAGGGTTTGGGCGCCACCGAGCAGCGACGCGAGAACCAGCGCTGCGGCCGCACTGATGCCTACGACGATCCGCGCCGCTTCGATGGAGAGCCTTCCCGCAGGCAGTGGGCGCTCCGGATGGGCGACGCGATCGATCTCGTAATCGCGCACGTCGTTGTCGGCGTTCGCGAATGCGGTCAGCAGGATCGCCACGCCGGCCATCACGATCGTCTCCGGCTCATTCGGACGCCCCGTTGCCCACCATGCGCCGAGCACGACGCCGGCAACCGAGAGCAGCGCGTTCTCCCAACGCACCAGCGTGAGAATCGATGCGACGGTATTACCGAACTGCATCCTCGTACAACGCCTCGTATTGCCGCACGATGTCGTCGCGCGAAAACCTCGCTCGCGCGTCCGCTGCGGCATCACGGCTCATGGCCTGCCAGCGCTCACGATCGGACAGGATCTCGACGGACGCCCTGGCCATCGCGTCCACATCACCGATCTCACAGAGCGCGCCGGTCACGCCTTCCTTCACGACTTCGACAAGCCCACCCGCTTTACTGCCCACCACGGGTGTGCCGGAGGCGAGTGCCTCGAGCGCGCTCAGACCAAACGATTCGCTCTGTGACGGGAGCAGGAACAGGTCCGCACCCGCGAGCAGCGGCGCCACCACGTCGATCTTCCCGAGAAAGTGCACCGTCCGTTCGACCCCAAGCATCTGCGCCTCCGCCTCGGCTTCTACACGGTCAGGCCCATCGCCGACCATTACAAGCACCGACGGCACTGCCTCCTGAACCCGAGCGTAGATCCGCACGATGTCACGGACCCGTTTCACGGGGCGAAAGTTCGACACGTGCATGAGCACGCGCCGTCCGCCGTTCAGCTGCTCGCTCAATAGCTGAGGGTACTTCGATCGATTGTAGGTGTCGGGATCGATGAAGTTGTAGATGACCTCGACCTGACAGCCCGCGCATCCGAACGCCTTGAACGTCTGCTGTCGCAGGTACTGAGAGACGGCAGTGATGCGATCCGATTTCTCGATCGAGAACTTCGTGATCGGATGAAAGGATCGGTCCTGGCCGACGATCGTTATGTCCGTTCCGTGCAGCGTCGTGATCACCTTCACGTCCGATCCCGCCTCCCGGAGCATCTCGCGCGCGATCCACGCGCTCGTCGCGTGCGGGATCGCGTAATGGACGTGGAGCAGATCGAGCTCGTGAGACTTCACGACCTCGTGCATGCGAACGGCCAACGCGAGATCGTACGGCGGGTACTCGAAGAGTGGATAGCGGCCGACGTCCACCTCGTGGAAGTAGATGCGCGGAAGGAACGACGGGAGGCGGAATGGCTGCTTATACGTGATGAAGTGGACCTCGTGCCCCTTCGCCGCGAGCGCGATACCCAGCTCGGTGGCGACGGCGCCGGATCCGCCATAGGTCGGATAACAGGTGATGCCGATCTTCACTCGCTCCTCCCCTTCCCTTCCCACCAGTCTCGGGCGACCCGACCGGCGCGCGCGTCAACGGGATCGATGCGCGTGGTCAGCGATTCCTCCAGCTGATGCCGGAACCAGGTTCGCTGCCGCTTCGCGTACTGGCGGGTCTCGATGATCACGCGCTCTCGGGCGGCTTCACTCGTCATGCGTCCAACGACCATGTCACGCATCGCGGAGTACCCACTGGACTTCCATGCAGGCGCCGATGCGTCCACACGCTGCGAGAGCGTTTTTACTTCGTCTGCCCAGCCATCCGCCATCATTGCGTCGAACCGCCGCTCGATGCGCGCAGACAGCTCGGGACCGGGATCGACAACAAGATAGCGAGCCTGGACCTCGGGCGCTCGCGCGCGGGTGCGGTGCAAGTCGCTGAGCCGCTGGCCGACGAGCAGGGCCGTTTCCACCGACCGCACGAGCTGCGTTCGTCCCAGATGTGAACGTCGAGAATCGAGCTCCCTGCACCACCGACGGAGCTCGTCGGTCGAGAGCGACTGCATCAGGCTTTCCAGCGCCGCTCGGCGATCAGCATCGATGGGCAGCGCTTCGAACAGTGGCTCCGTGAGTGCACGCAGGTAGAACCCGGTTCCGCCGACAACGACGACTGGTCGTCCCGCCGCACGGGCCTCGGCCATCCACGAGCGTGCCTCGTCGGCCCACTTGGCGGCGGAGTACCGCTCACCGGGATCGGCGACATCGATGCCTCGGTGCGGGACGCGCGACTGGTCGCGCCCGGTCGGCTTCGCCGTGCCCACGTCGAAGCCACGATAGATCTGTCGCGAGTCGGCGCTGAGGATGATCGCGTCATACTGTTCCGCGAGCTCGATGGCGAGCGCCGACTTGCCCGCGCCGGTCGGCCCACAGATGACACGAACGCTATTTGCGTCCGAAACGTCGATCGAGCTCATCCCAGGTGATCTGCACGATCGTGGAACGGCCGTGCACGTCGTGCGCGGGCAGCGTGGTATTGGCGAGACCGACGTAGAGCGCCTGCATCTCCGCCGGCGAGAGAAAGTCGCCGCCCTTGATCGCGGCCTTGCACGCGACCGTCGCCGCGAGTCGCTCGTGGCGCGCCGCGGTGCTCGGCACACGATCGCCCGTGAGAGCGTCGAGCGTGTCGCGCAGACAACGCAGGGCGTCGAACCGCGGATGCGGCATCGGTACGGCCGAGACGATGATCGAGTTGCCCCCGAACGGCTCGACCTCGAAGCCGAGCTTCGTGAGCGTGTCGCGGTTCGCCTCGAATGCATCGCCCTCCGCGGGGCCGAGATGAAGCGTGGCGGGAAAGAGGAGCCGCTGCGATGGTGCAGCGCCACGCTCCAGCACGTTCATGAACTGCTCGAAGAGAATCCGTTCGTGCGCGGAATGCTGGTCTATCAGCACTACGCCTTCGCCGCGCTCGAACATGAGGTAGGTCCGCTTGAGCTGCATGAGGGGAGGGACATCGACCGGTGGCGCGTCCCGTGGCGTCGCGCCCTCGGTCATGTCGATGCCAACGTTAGGCGGTCCCGAAAAGAGCCCATCGGCTGGCGCGACCCGCGACTCGAGCACTTCGACGTCCACCGGGTGAGCTGGCGCGGGCATCGGCGCATAGGTCCACGACCTGGCTCCGCCGACAAACGCGGCGCTGCCCGGCTCGCCCAAGGCACGACGCACCGCATGCTCCACCGCTCGCTCGACCGGCCACCGATCACGAAAGCGAACCTCTGCCTTGGCCGGGTGGACATTCACGTCCACGGAGTCCGTCGGGAGCACGATCTCGAGGAACAGCGACGGCCTAACGCCGGGCGTGATCGTCGACCGGTAGGCACTCTCGGCCGCACGCACCATTCCCGCATCGCGCACCGGCCGGCCGTTCACGGCGAGGTAGACACGGCGGCTCGCCGTACCCACGTCCGCGGGGCGCTCCACCAGCCCGCTCACGTGAATCGGTCCGGTGACGTCATCGGCCTCGATGAACCGTTCGGCGAAAGCTCCGCCCCAAATGCCGGCGATCCGGACGCGCATCGATGACGCCGGCGGCAAGTTGAGCGCGCTCTTTCCGTCGTTCGTGACGCCGAGCCGCAGGTCTCGCCTGCATAACGCGGTGGCGATCAGCGACTCGGCCACGGCGCGCCACTCCGACCGCGCGCTCCGGAGGAACTTGAGTCGGGCGGGCACGTTGTAGAACAGCTGGCCCACCGTCACCGTCGTGCCCGCGCGCCGCGTCGTAGGCGAGACATCCGTGACCGACCCACCGGCCACGCGGACGATCGCGCCGCTCCCCGCCTCGGTCGCCGACGCGATCTCCATGCGGGACACCGATGCGATCGCCGGCAGGGCCTCTCCGCGAAAGCCGAAGCTCGACACGCCCACGAGATCGGCGGCCGTGCGGATCTTCGAGGTGGCGTGCCGCTCGATCGCGAGCAGCAGCTCATCGCGATCCATGCCGCAGCCGTCGTCGGCGACACGAATCAACGTGCGCCCGCCTTCCTCGATCGTGACTTCGATCGTGGTCGCACCGGCGTCGAGCGCGTTCTCGACCAGCTCCTTCACGGCGGACGCAGGTCGCTCGACCACCTCACCGGCGGCAATCTGGTCTGCGACGGCCGACGGCAGAATGGCGATGCGCGAAGGGCGGCGGACCTCGGTGCCGCTCGCGCTGGCGGTGCTCATCGCTCGACGTTCGCCCAGGGTCGCGCGATGGGCTCGAGGTGATCGGTTTCGAGCCAGCCCTCCCGGTCGTCGCCGAGCCTAACGAGCGACCACACGCCCTCCTCGCGGACCGTGCGCGCTACCTCGCCCGTGAGCACAGGCGCGCCGGGCTCACTCCCCAACACGGGTAGCGAACGCAGGCGGTCAGCGTCGACGACCACCGCAAGGCGCCGAGCGTTGAACGCCTCCCGGACGCGCACGCCCGTGACGGCGCTCGCGACCGCGACGATGCCGAGCACGTACGCGGCGTAGCGGAATGCGGCCTTGCGACGCCAGATGCCGACCGCGAGCGCCAACCAACCGAGCAGCCACGCACCGCCGCCGACAGCCGCCGCCGTAGACTCCGTGAGCGGAGGGACGTTCGCGAGCGCGCTGCCCCCGAACCCCGGCGTGAGATCGAGCCGCGACCTAACGTCTCCGGACAGGGGATCGAGTCGAAGGGCACGCTGCCAGCCAATCGCCGCCGCGGCGGTATCCCGAGCGGCCCACGCGGCCGTGCCGAAGTTGGCCCACGCATCCGGCGACGTTGGGTCGGCTCGTGCGGCGTCCGCGAAGAATCGTTCAGCTCTCGCGAAGCGGCGCGCCTCATACTCACGCGTCCCATGGTCGAACGACTCACGCGCCGTGGGTTCCGACTGCGCGACGCCGAGCGACAAGCCGAGAAGCGCCACCGGCGCGAACGAGCGCGACGAACGGGCAATGATACGCGGCCTCGCTTCCTCGTCGACGCGACGCAGCACTTCGATGGCGCGTTTGGCTCCGTCCTCCATACTGGTCACGGAGCCCGAGTACACGGCGGAATCGAGCTCGCCGAGCAGCTCGTCCGCCGCGCGGGCGGATTCGGCGGTGACGCCATTGTGCCGAAGCGCGCGCACGAGCGCGCGGCGGTCTGCAAGCTCCGCGGCGGCGACACCGATGCGCTCGGCCAGCGCTGCAGCGTACGTACGTCGCAACAGGCTCGCGTCGCCCGGCATGGCCCGCTCATGATGCCGCCCAAGCTTCCGCAATCGCGCCGCAGCGGTCGGCACGCGGCGAACGCGAGGGCGACGCACGGCAAGCGCCAGGGCCGCGGGAATCGGCGCGACGAGCATCGCGACCCAGAAACCGCGCGTTGCGGAGAGCGGCGCCTGCGGCTCGGCGAGCATGACGCGACGCAACGGCAGCACCGGTCGCGCGGAGTCGGCTGCCTCCACGGCGACCAGCGTTCCTGGCGCCACCGAAACGCGCTGCGGCGTCGTCACCGCCAGCTCGTAGCGCTCGGTGTACGGATTGAAGAACGGATACCGGATCTGCGGAACCTCGACCTCACCACTGCGTGCCGGTGTGATGACCCAGTCGAACTCCTTCGCGCCACGCACGACCGTCGCGCTCGAGTCGAGCTGGACGCGTTCCTCGGCCGGCACGAGCTGTCCCCAGGGGACACGCACTTCGGGTCTCGGGAAGAAGCTGACGTTCCCATCCCCCGTCACGCGCACCGTGAGAACGAGAGGATCCCCGACCTTCGCCGTGCCGCTGTCGACGTGCGCCTCGAGTGAAAGTCGCCCGACGGCTCCGGTGAAATCGGCCGGACGTCCCGCGGCTGGCGGGTCGACGACGACGAGCGGCACCGTTTCGGATTTGAGCTGGTGGCTTTCTTCGCGGCTGAAGAAGCTCGCGCTGAGCGGCAGCGAATAGTTGAGCCGCGCCGCGGGAATTTCGTAGCGTCCGGCCGTGAGCGGAAAAAGTGCCCGCTGGAACACGTGCACTTCGTAGTGCCGGCCATCGATCACGCGCTTCGACACGAACGACCTCGGCGCCGAGAGATCGTAGGCCAGCATCGACCGCAGCTCGGGCGGAATGAACTCCGGGTTTCGGCGCAGTCGATATCGGACGTCGTCGTTCAGAAACACGCCGACCTGGTACGTCGCCTGTTCGCCGACGTACACCGTGTCCGGTGTGACGAGCGCATGGAAGTTGACACCCGCTTCCGGATCGAGCCGGGATCGTGACACGACCGCCGGCACCTGAACCGGCGGCGCGTTGATGATCGTTAGGCGCACGGGGGCGGAGCGCCCAATCATCGGTCCCACATTCGCCTCGATCGGGGGCAGCACTACGACACCGGGCCGCTCGGCGATCACGAGATACCGGTGCTCGACGCTCGCCTGCGAGATCGATCCTCCGTCGACCCGCGTGGATTCCTCGACCCGGAATCCATTCAGCGGCGCGAATCGCGGTGGGTGAATCGTGGGGGCCACAGGACCGCGCACGACGGCTCGCACCGTCACGCTGGCGGGCTGCCGGACGGTAATGGTGTCCGGTGCTGCCACCGTGACGATGATCTGGAGTGCAATGCCCGCGATCGACGCGATCACCAGTCTTTACCGCCCGGTGGTGGTTGCGGACGATTCTGTTGCTGCTTCCGCGCCTGAACGTTCCGTTCCTCGCGTTCGGCGCTGTTCAGGAGTTGCTCTGCCTGTTGGTTGCCCAGGCCGCCGCTCGGCTTGTCGGACTGCGGTTGACGTGGGGGACCCGGTTGGTTCTGGCTGCCGCCTCCGCCGCCACCTCCTCCGCCGCCCCCACCGCCGCCTCCACTCTGCTGCTGCTTCTTCCGGAGGGCGAGCTCGTAGTTCCATTTCGCGTCGCCATCGCTGGACCGCATGAGCAGCGCACGCTTGTAGACCTCGAGCGCCGCGTCGAGCGATGGCGTCGCCGAATCACCCTTCACAGCCAGGCCGCGTTTGAGGTGCGCCAGGCCGAGGTTGAACATCGAGCGGAACTTCACCTCGGGATCGGCGGCCTTCGCGGCCCGCTCGAGCACCTCAATAGCCGATGCGAGTGAATCCGCCGCGAGGAGCGACGTGCCGAGATTGTAGAGAACCTCGGGTCGCTTGTCACCGCGCTCGAGCGCACGACGGTAGAGTGCCGCGGCGCGCATGTAGCGCTTCGCGGCGTACTCGCGAGCGGCGTCGCGGACATCATCCGCGCGAGCCGCTCGGACCGGCACGAACGAGAGTGCGCCGGCGAGCAAGACGCTTGCGGCTGTCGCTGCGGCTGCCGCGGAGCGTCGCCGCCGTCCGCGACGCTCTCCGAGTCCCGTGTCGAGCAGCAACAAGAGCACGGCTGGAATCAGGAAGAGTTGAAAGCGTGGTGTTTGGGTACGGCCCGCCTCGACCGCCCGTTGGACGCCACGCAGCTGCACGAGTGCGCGCCTCACCTTCGCCGCCTTGTCGCTTTCGCCGGCGTCGATGAAGGTGCCGTTCGCGGCGGCAGCGGCGGCACGCAGCATTTCCGGATGATACTTCGTGATCACGACGTTGTTTTCGGCGTCGCGCTTTTCGACGATCGCGTTGCCTTCGCGAATAGGAATGGTACTGCCCGCCACCGTGCCGAAGCCGACCGTCACGATGCTGATTCCTGCCTCGCCGGCCGCCTTGGCTGCTTCTATGTCGTCCTCAGGCGCTTCGAATGCTTCGCCATCGCTGAAGATCACGATGGCGCGGTCGCTCCCACCCTTCGTCGCGACGAGCAGGTCGGTGCCCTGGCGGATGGCACGCGCGAGCGAGCTGCCGGCCTGGCCCACGACCGACGGGTCGAGGTTGTCGAGGAAGAGGTCGAGCGCGGCGTCGTCGACGGTGAGTGGCGTGAGGATGTAGCTACGCCCGGCGAACGCCAGCAGGGCGAAGCGATCGCTGGGTGACGCCGCACGCAGGCGACGGATCTCCTGCTTCACTTTCTCGAGGCGGTTCGGGCGCTCGTCGGTGGCCATCATCGACAGCGACGCATCGACCGCCAGCACGATGTCTACGCCTTCACCTCGGACGACAGTACGCTCGATGCCCCACCGGGGACCGGCGATCGCGATTCCGGCGAGGGCACCCGCGACGGCAAGCCGGGTTGCGCGCCAGCCGGGCGGAACGGCGGCGTTAGGCGGCACGAGCCGGCTGATCATTGCGGGCGTGCCCAAACGAGCGAGCCTCGCGCGACGCCGCCGGTAGCCGCCGATAATGAGCGCGACGATCGCGATCGGAAGCAGGACCGCGAGCGCGAGCAGCAGCGGGTGATCGAGTGCCGGCTTCACGCGGCGCGCTCCTTCGGGACCATCTCCGCCGCACGCTTCGCCTCTTCCGTCGCCTGGACCTCCGCGGCATGCACTGCGGCGACGATCCCTCGCGCTTCGGTGCCGAGCTCGCGCGCCCGTTCAGCCGTTGTCGCGCGACGCGCAAACTTCACGAGGTCGGCATCCGCGAGCACCAGCGCGAGGCGGTTCACCGGCACGAGGCGGTTGTCCCGCACGGTGATGAGCAGCTCGTTGGTCGTGAGGGACGGATGCGCGTCAGGGATGCTGCGCGAGAGATATGTCCTGAGGATCTCCACCATCAGCGCCACGTAGCGACCGCGTTCGCCAGCCTCCACGAGCCCGAGGCGCTCTACGCGCTCGAACTCGCCCTCCGCATCAGCAAACGGGTCGTCCACCTCACCCTGCTGGCGCTTTCGGCGGCGGCGCCACCACCACCAGAAGAGGCCAATGAGTCCGATCGCCGCGAGCGCAGCGAGCAGCCAGTACCACCACGGTCGTCCAAACTCGAACAGCGCGCGTTGCGGCTTCGGAATCCGTTGGGCGGTATCGGCCGGCAGCACGCTCTTCACGTGGACCGTGAGCGCGCTGAGCGGAACACGCCGCTCGCGGTTATCGAGCTTCACGACGACGTCGCCGAATCGCAGCGGCAGGTTGCCGGTGTCCCATGCCGCGATGCGCCACGTTGCCGTGACGTCGAACGCCGTGGTGTCGGATCCCTGGCGCTCCTGTCGGGGATCGAGCGCCTCGACGGCGGCGCCCGAATCGGGGCCCGCCGGAAACGTGATGGACGCGCCGCGCGGCGCGTGGACGCGCACCGTTAGGCGGAAGGGGTCACCGACCGTTACCGTTTCCGGCTCGATTGAATACCCCATCTGCACCTGTGCCGCCACCTGCGCTGGCTGTGCTGGCGTTGGCTGCGTGGGGCCCTGTTGCAGCGCCAGCAGGAGCGGGACGACACAGAACAGCATCATCGACGTCGCGTCCGGGTTTCGCGCGACCGGAAGAATCGCATGAGCGGTTCGACGTATCCGCCGTCGGTACGCATGACAATTTCGTCGATCGCGAGGCGGCGGAGGAGACGACGCCGGCTCTCGCGGTGTTCGTTCACCATGCGCGCATAGCCTTCGCGAACCCGTCCATCACTCGTGTCCACGTCGATCGTCGCGCCCGTCTCCGGGTCGACGAGTCGGGCGAGCCCGATGTCGGGCAGGGACTCTTCGCTCGGATCCTCAATGGTCACCGCGACGAGATCGTGCCGTTGTGCGGCGAGCTTGAGCGGACGCTCGAGCTGCTCGCTGAAGAAGTCGGAGACGAGAAAGACGATCGCCTTCTGTCGCAACATTCCGCGCAGATACTCGAGCGCGCCGGCGATGTCGGTCCCGCGTCCCTGCGGCTCGTGCACCAGGAGATCGCGGATGACACGCAGCACGTGACGACGCCCCTTGGCGGGCGGCACGACGTGCTCGACACGGTCGGTGAAGAGCATGATGCCGACGCGGTCGTTGTTCCGAACGGCGGACATCGCCAGCACCGCACCGAGCTCGGTAGCGAGCTCGCTCTTGAAGCGCCTAACGGTACCGAACCGCTCTGACCCCGAGAGATCCACCGCCAGCATGACGGTGAGCTCGCGCTCCTCGATGTAGCGCTTGACGAACGGCCGCCGCATTCGCGCCGTCACGTTCCAGTCGATGGACCGGACTTCGTCGCCGGGGAGATACTCGCGCACCTCGGCGAACTCCATCCCTTGCCCCTTGAACACGGAGCGGTATTCGCCGCTGAAGAGCGAGTTGACGAGTCCCCGGGTACGGAGCTCGATCAGCTTCACCTGGCGGAGGATCTCGGGCGGGACGCCGATCGTGACGCGTTGGCGGGCTGCGTCGGGATCGACCTTGGACCGGGAACCGGCAATTGGGAAGCGGGAACCGATTGCGTTGGGCGGCGTCGGCGGCGTGCGAAGGGCATGACGTGCGCGCGCCGGAGTCTCGAACGCAACCTGCGAAGTCCGGTTCGCGGTTCCCTGTTCCCCGTTCCCGTTGTTCCCCGAATCCCGATTCCCGATTCCCGATTCCCGGCTCATGGGCTCTCGATCGTCGCCAGGATCTTCGCGACAATCGTGTCGCTCGTGACTTCCTCCGCTTCGGCTTCGTACGTCGTCAGCACGCGGTGGCGCAGGACGTCCGGGGCGATCGCCTTCACGTCCTCCGGCGTGACGAACGTCCGCCCGCGCAGGAACGCGTGCGCGCGCGACGCCTGCGCGAGCGCGATCGTCGCGCGTGGGCTCGCGCCGAACTCGATCAGCGGAACGAGGTCCTTCATTCCCGACTCCGCCGGCGAACGTGTCGCGTGGACGATGTCGACGATGTAGTCCACGATCCGCTCGTCCATGTACAGCTCGGCGATTCGGTGACGCGCCTCCATGATCGTGACCGGCGACGCGACGTGCTGCACGGAAATCGGCTCGCCACCGGCCATGCGTCGCATGATCTCCTTCTCCTCATCGCGCGATGGATACCCGACCCGTAGCTTGAGCATGAACCGGTCGACCTGTGCCTCCGGCAGCGGGTATGTGCCTTCCTGCTCGATGGGGTTCTGGGTGGCCAACACGAGGAAGGGTTCTTCGAGCTTGAACGTTTGACCGCCGAGCGTGACCTGCTTCTCCTGCATCGCCTCGAGGAGCGCGGCCTGGACCTTCGCCGGCGCGCGGTTGATCTCGTCGGCGAGAATGATGTTGGCGAAGATCGGTCCCCTCTTGACCGAAAACTGTCCCGTCGACTGGTCGAAGACCTGGGTGCCTAACACGTCGGCCGGGAGCAGGTCAGGCGTGAATTGGATCCGCTGAAACGTCGTGTCGATCGTCTCGGCCAGCGTTCGCACCGTCAGCGTCTTCGCGAGCCCAGGCACGCCCTCGAGCAGCACGTGGCCGCCGGTCAGTAAGCTGATGAGCAGCCGCTCGACCATGTACTCCTGCCCGACGACGCGACGCCCGACCTGACGTAGCACGCCCTGCACCAGCGCCATGTCTGCCTGCGAGGAGACCTGTGTTGCCACCGTTCGCTCCGAGGGTAATGGGCTCGATCCAGCGCCCGTCGCTGCTCGAGCTCGCCTGTTCAAGTTCGGGACCCGACCGAGTGTACCGCCAGTCGTCTCTCAGTCCGGTCTGCAGAGTATACACGAAACCAGCGATTCGGCTCCGCCGGTCACGTCACCAGCGTCACCGACGCTTCCTTGGCTTTCGTCCGTGCGATGCGTCAGGCTTGGGACGCTGCCTGGTGCGTTGCTCGCCCTCTCGTCGACCACGCCCCGAACGCGCCGGTGTGATGGGGTAACCAAGTAGCACCTCCAGATCCCGTCGCTCACGCCCCGAGAGCGCTCGCGTCGCCCCTGACTCGAGACGATCGAGCACGACGGGCCCGAAACGCACGCGCACGAGGCGGTCGACCTCGAGACCGAGCGCCTCGCAGAACCGTCGAACCTCACGGTTGCGCCCTTCGGCAATCGTGACCTCGAACTCCGACTTGCGGTTCCCGAGCGGTCGCGCCTCGACAGCCCGCGGCAGCACGAGCCCGTCCTCGAGCTCGACCCCGCGACGTGCGGCAACGACTGCAGCTCGCACATTGCCGCGAACGGTGGCCACGTACGTCCGCTCGACCTCCGTGCTCGGATGCGTGAGGAGGTGCGCCGCTGCGCCGTCGGTCGTGAGCAACAGGACGCCTTCGGTGAGGTAGTCCAGCCGACCGACATACGTGAGGCCGGGAGTCGCGGGCACCAGGTCGAACACGGTGCGACGACCTTCGGGGTCGGACTTCGTCGTCACCACGCCCGACGGTTTGTTGAGCACGATCCACTCGAACGACGTGGGTGGCCGATCGAGCTCGCGTCCATCCACCGTGATGCGGTCCACCGCCGGATCCACGGACTGTCCGGTGCGCGCGACGACGCCGTTCACCTGCACACGTCCGGCTGCGACGAGCTCCTCGGCCTTTCGCCGCGACGCGACGCCCGCGCGAGCGAGCGCGCGGTGGATTCGCATCGGCTCACCGGTCACGTCGTCGGCGCCGCCTCCGATGCCGGTTCGGCGGGAGCGTTCGTGCGGAGCGCGATCGCCAGCTCGTCGCCTCTCGGCAGCTCCTCGAGGTGTCGGAGCGCAAACTGCTCGAGGAAGATCGGCGTCGTGCCGTACAGCAGCGGGCGGCCCACACCGTCGGCGCGCCCAACGACGTCGATCAGGCCACGCTCGAGGAGCGACTTGAGAACACTCCCCACGGCGACACCGCGAATCTCCTCGATTTCGGCGCGGCCGATCGGCTGTCGGTACGCAATGATCGCCAACGTCTCGAGCGATGCGCCGGACAATCGGTGGGGGCGTGCGGCGAGCTGTGCGCGTTCGATCGCCTCGGTGTACTCGGCTCTCGTTAGGATCTGCCAGCCACCGCCGACCTCCACGAGCTCTACGCCGTGTCCCGCGGTGTCGTAGGTCTCGCGAAGCTCATCGAGGGCCGACTGCACCGCGGCCGGCGACGCATCGGGATCGAGAGCGGCAAGTTCGTCGAGCGGGATCGGCCGCGCGCTCGCGAACAGCGCGGCTTCAAGCAGCCTGGCTAGAGGATTCACGACTGATCAAAACGGAGGCGAAGGGTGCGAGCTGTGCGAGCCGGAGCTCGCCGCGGCGCGCGAGCTCCAACAGCGCGAGCAGTGCCGAGAGCACCTGCCACGGCTGGGAAGTCGGCGGGCACACGTCGCGCCATCGCGCGGTCGCGCGCAGGGCGAGGACGGCACGCACGGTCTCGATCGCACCATCCACATCGAGAGGGCGAGCGACAATGTCATGGATGACTGGCTCTCGGGCAATACGCAGCACGCGATCGATCGCCGCGAGCAGCTCCGAGAGCGAGAGCGCGAGCGGCGCTGAAGGCGGAGCGATCTGCTGCGGCACGTACGCGCGCGCGAATCGGCCGCGACGATCTTCCCCGAGTCGCTCGAGGACATCCACGACCTCGCGCATCTGCTGGTACTCGAGCAGTCGCCGCACGAGCTCCGCGCGCGGGTCTTCCCACGCATCATCGAGCTCACTGCGAGGGAGCAGCATCTGCGCCTTGATGCGAAGCAGTCGGGCGGCCATCTCGAGATAGTCGGCCGCCTGGTCGAGCTGCATGAGGTGGATGTGCGCGAGGAACTGCTCGGCAATGCGCGCGATCGGGATGTCATAGATGTCGACCTGTTCGTCGCGAATGAGCGACAACAGGAGATCGAGCGGACCGCTGAATTGCGACAGCTCGATGACGAACGGCGTCGCGACATCAGACACCGCCTCGAGCCGGCGTGGCTCGACGGGGGCGTCGAAATCGAGCTGCCCCGTTAGGGCTGGCTCGACTAGCGTGTCGATGTCCATGGGCTTGCTACGACGGACGGCACGGCGAAAAGCTAGCGGCACCGCACGCCTGAGTCAAAGCAAAAAATCACTTGCGGGCGAATGTGTTTTTGCCAATTCGGCGTGTGCGATCGATTCACGTTATGCATCGACCGCAGGACTTTCTTTACCCGACCCAACTAACTGCGCTGCCTTGACATCGGGCGCCCGTACTGGTAAGGTTCGTGGCTCTATTTCGAACACTGATTCAGGAATTCTGGAGATACGACGTGCCGAATATCGCGTCCGCGAATAAGAACATGCGAAAGGCTCGCGCAGCCACCGTGCGCAATCGCGCGCAGCGGTCCGCGCTCCGCACTGCGCTCAAGAAGGCGAAGGCTCCGAGTGCTACGGCCGAGGAGCGCCTCACGGCGGTGAGCCTGCTCGACCGCGCCGCGCGAAAGGGCCTCATTCATTCGAACGCCGCGGCCCGTCACAAGAGCCGCTTGGCCACGCACGCCAAGGCATAACCCGGCGCGCCGGTTCTCAAAGCAAAAGGGCCCGGACAAAGTCCAGGCCCTTTTCATTTCACCGCCTCGAGGCGTCACATCGCCGCGAGCTCACCACCGCAGCGTTCACAATACCATTCGGTGGGATAGTTCATCGTCCCGCACTCCTGACACTTGAGCGTCTTGATCTGCTCAGTCGGCACGTCCTTGAGGAAGGCGGGAATGCTTCCCGGCGTGAGTGCGGAATCGGGGTGCTGAACCTCCTTCTCCACGCGCGGCGCTGAGGTCAGCACGGGCGTGGGGGCGAGGTTGCGGCGCGCCGCGGATCCATTCAGGCCTGCGGGCACCTCGACATCGGCCGGCTCGATCATCCCAGCACGCGCCGGAACTGGCTCCGCCCGAATTTCAGGCCGAGACTCCGCGCGCGGTGCCGGTGCGGCATGCGCAACGTCCGCCGGTCGCGTTGGAGCTGGCCGGTCGACGACGGACTGCAGAAACGCCAATTCGTCAAAGCCCGAAGAGGGCACCGCACGAACCGGCGGCGGCGGCGCCGCGGGCTGCGGAACGGGCTGCGCTGCTTGCGGCACCGGAGCGGGCGGCAGGACTGTGGGCGGTACCGCGGCCCTCGCGGGAGCCAGCGCCTCGATGGGAACGACCGACTCTTCGCCCGCCGGCGGCGTTGGCGCTCGGACAGCGACGGCGAGAATCTCCTGTACGCGTCCGAGCTCAGCGCCGACCTGTGCCCGCTCGGCGCCAAGCGACGAGATGGCTTCATCGCAGCGCTGCATCGCATCGCGAGCATGATCGAGGCTGAACTCGCCGACCATGGCACGAAGCTCGGCTTCGGCTCGCTGGTCTCGCAGCGTCGTCTCATCCGCGTACAGTGCGGCGACCTTTTCGGCGAGCGTGCTGGCGGTGCTCTGAAGCTCCGTCGCACGACCCGCGAGCTGGTCGAGGACCTTCGTCAATCGCTCATCGTAATCGGCGCGCACGCGAGCGAACACGTGGGTCGGTGTGGTTCCCTTGCGCGCGTCGAGTTGAGCGAGCCACTGCTCGTATCGATTGCGCTCTTCCATCAGCGCGTTCAGCGCGTCCATCCAGTTGTTGCTATCGCTCATGCTTCACTCCTCGCGGCCACCCGGCACGGGGCAGCCTGGATAGATCTCGCCGGGAAACGCTTTGGCTCGCGCCGCCTCGAGCGCCCGCACGTCGTCCGGCCCTAACGTCTGTACTCGGCCAAGGAGCCGAGCGGTCAACAGGATCTTCGCCGTGTGTTCGAGGCTCTCCATTCGCTGGTGCGCGAGAACCAGCGACGGTCCAACCGTCGTGGCTCCGTGGTTCGCCATCAAGAACGCATCGTGTCGCGCCACGAACGGCTCGAACGCATCGGCTAACGCCATTGTACCGGGGGTCGCGTATGGAACCAACGGCACCCAGCCCACCTGATAAATGATCTCCGGAAGTACACACGCCGAGAAGGACTCGCCCGCAACCGCGAACCCCGTCGCGGTTGGCGGATGCGCGTGGACGACCGCCTGAACATCGGGACGCCGCTGGTAGACGCGCAGGTGCACCGCCACTTCGGACGACGCCCGCCGCGCTCCGCGCCGGTGCTGACCGTCGAGCGAAAGCTCGACGAGGTCCTCTTCCGTCACGTCCACCTTCGACATCCCTGCCGGGGTCACGAGCACACGGTCGCCGGGGAGCCGCACCGAGACGTTGCCGTCCGGTCCCGCGATCAAGCCACGGTCGTACAGGCGCCTGCAGACCTGGACGATCTCCCGACGCGCCGGCAGCGACCCGTACACCACGCTACCCCGTCGCCCGATGGACGATCTTGCCGCCCACAATGGTACACATCACACGCCCATATAGGCTGTAGCCCCCATACGGGCTGTTTCGCCCCTTCGAGACGAACTTCGCGGGGTCGACGGTCCACTCGCGCGTGGCGTCAAAGACCGTGACGTCCGCCACGCTTCCGCGCCGCAATGACCCGCCCGGCAGGTTGAATGTGGTGGCCGGCGAAACGGACATCCGGTCAACCAGCGTCGTCAGGTCGATGATCCCCGGCTTTACCAGCCAGGTGTTGACGACCGCGAGCGCGGTCTCGAGGCCGACGATGCCATTGGGCGCGTCGGCGAACTCCCGCTCTTTCTCGTCGTAGTGGTGCGGCGCGTGGTCCGTCGCAACGAGATCGATCGTGCCGTCGCGGACGGCATCGCGAACGGCCTCCACGTCCTCCGCCGTCCGCAGCGGCGGATTCATCTTCGCATTCGTGTTGTACCCGTCGACGGCGTCTTCGGTGAGCGAGAGGTGATGCGGGCAGGCCTCCGCCGTGACACGAATGCCGCGCTCTTTCCCCCACCTGATGAGCTCTATCGAGCCCTTCGTGCTCATATGGCACAGGTGCACGTGGCCGCCAGTTCTTCGCGCCAACAGGATGTCGCGAATGACCATGATCTCTTCGGCTTCGGAGGGGATGCCCTTGAGGCCGAGCCGTGCGCTCACGATGCCTTCGTTCATCGCGCCGCCAGCGGCGAGCGTGGGCTCCTCGCAATGGTCCGCCACCGGAATGCCGAACGTGCGAGCGTACTCGAGCGCCGTTCGCATGAGGTGAGCGCTCGCGACCGGGCGACCGTCGTCGCTCACGGCGACCGCCCCGGCGCCCACCATCTCGCCGAACTCCGCCAGCGACTTCCCTTCCTGGCCTAACGAGATGGCCCCGATGGGATGCACGCGCGCGGCGTTCGCGGCCTGGCCCTGGCGCAGCACGAACCCGACGGCCGCCTGGTTGTCGGTGACCGGCTGTGTGTTGGGCATCGCACACACGGCCGTGAATCCGCCGACGGCCGCCGCTCTCGCGCCGGTGGCGATCGTTTCGACGTCCTCGCGACCCGGCTCCCGCAGATGGCAGTGGACATCGATGAATCCGGGCGCGACGACGAGCCCCGAACAGTCGATGACCTCGTAGTCATCGCCGTACGACGCGCCGGCGGCGGTCTCGAACGACTCCACCTTCCCGTCGGCCAGGATGAGGTCTCCCTTGGAGTCGATCTGTTGCGACGGATCGAGCACACGTCCGCCGCGCAAGACACCGTGCCTAACGCCGGAGCCGCGGTTCCCGGTTCCCTGTTCCCGGTTCCCACCCGATTCCCTATTCCCGATTCCCGACTCCCGATGGCTCACCTGTCGCTTCCTCCCTTCGCGGCGTCAGCCAGCTCCGGCGCGCCGCCGGCAAGCAGATAGAGCACCGCCATGCGAACCGCCACGCCGTTCGTCACCTGTTCGAGGATCACGCTGTGAGGGCCATCGGCGACGTCGGAATCGATCTCGACGCCCCGATTCATGGGGCCGGGGTGAAGGATGAGGAGATCGCGTGGCGCGCGCTCGAGGCGCTCGCGCGTCACGCCGAAGACACGATTGTATTCGCGCAGCGACGGGATGTAGCCTGCCTGCATGCGCTCGAGCTGAAGGCGCAGGACGTTGAGTGCCTCGGCCCATTCGATCGCCGCCTCGATTCGGTCGAACACCTCGACCCCGAGTTCGGCGATCGCGTTCGGCAGGAGCGAGCGCGGCCCGCACACGCCGACGACCGCGCCCATTTTTTTGAGCCCCCAGATGTTCGAGCGCGCGACGCGCGAGTGGAGCACGTCACCGCAGATGCAGATGCGGCGGCCCTCGAGCGTGCCGAATCGGTCACGCAACGTCAGGAGATCGAGCAGCCCCTGCGTCGGATGCTCGTGGGTTCCGTCGCCGGCGTTGATGACGTTCGACTCGATCCGCTCCGCGAGAAACTGCGCGGCCCCCGAGGCGGAATGGCGGATGACGACCATGTCGATGCGCATCGCCTCGAGGTTGCGCGCCGTGTCCACGAGGGTCTCGCCCTTCGAGACGCTCGAGCCCGAGGCCGCAACGTTCACCGTATCGGCGGAAAGGCGCTTCTCGGCAAACTCGAACGATACGCGGGTTCGCGTGGACGCCTCGAAGAACAGATTCACGATCGTCGACCCACGAAGCGCCGGCACCTTCTTGATCGCGCGCTCGCTGATCTCCTTGAACGGCTCCGCGGTGTCGAGAATCAGTCGAATCTGCTCGGGGGTCAGTGGCTCGAGCGCCAACAGGTCTTTCCCGAGCGGGGTCGTCACGCCGCGTCCTCCCGCCTGACGAGAACGACGCTGTCGGACCCGTCGATCTCGGACACGAGGACGTCGACGCGATCGGTCGGCGCGACGTCCACGCGCTTGCCGACGATGTCCGCGTGAATCGGAAGCTCGCGGCCCCCTCGATCGACGAGCACGGCGAGCGCGATCCGCGACGGGCGGCCGAAGTCCGCGAGCTCATCGAGCGCAGCCCTCACGGTTCGACCCGTGTGGAGCACGTCGTCGACGATCAGCACACGCTTGCCGTTCAGGTCCCACGGCAGCTTCGTGGGGCCGACGACCGGTCGCGGGCCGACGGTCTGCAGGTCGTCGCGGTAGAGAGTGATGTCGAGAGAGCCGCGAGGAACTTTCACCTGCTCGCGGTCATCGAGAATGTCGGCGAGACGGTCGCTGAGCTGCACGCCTCGCCGCTGAATTCCCACAAAAATCAGATTGTCGACTCCGTCGAACAGCTCGACGATCTCGTCGGCAATGCGACGGAGGGTGCGCGCGAGCGCGCGCGAGTCCAGCACGGTCGTGGGCTTGGCGGCCATGAGAGGCCAATATCACCACGACGCGGCGCAAATTGAAGCCGCCGCGGTGACGGAGCTTCGCTTTCCTTATCGGCCGGAGGTATTGTCGCCCAAGTGCGACATCGGACGCAGATACGGAGACGCGGCGGACGGCCGGGCACCACCGTCGCGGTCCCGAAGTCGAGCCGAGAGACCTCGGCCGCGGCGATCGGGAGCACCGTCCGCGTGAATGATTCGCAGATTGACCTCGCGATCGGCCACCGGACGAGGAGAGCGCCGCGGAACGCTCACTGGCTCCGTCGAACGAACGCTGTCCTGTGCGACCACCTGCTGCACTTCGACGTCGGCGAGGCGCGTGAGTGCCGTGTCTCTCTGCTTGCCGATGTCGACGACGGCGGCCTCCCGGTTTCGTCGAATCGCCGACACGACCCTGGCCGCGGTGCGAGTCAGCATTGCGACGCCGGCATAGGCTGCTACGTCCGCCGCGTTCAGAACGATCCCGACGCCGTCAGCGCGCTGCAGCGCGATGAAGTCGACGACGCCGGCGCGGTTCACGAGCAGGCTCACGAGATTCCCGATCGCGCCACCCGCGATGAGGCCAAGCGCCATTGGCGCGCGGTCGTCGATCCGCGACAGGTCCTTTGCGACTGGAATGATCAACGCGATCGCCGCGAGCGTGAGCGCGAGGCTCAGCTGCCACGTGTAGTCGCCCATGCTGAGCCCGAACGCACCTTTGTCATTGTGTACGACGCCGAACCTGATGGCGGCACCGGTAGCGCGCGGCTCGAGCGCTCCGATCCAGAGAACGGCGAGCTGCTTGGTCACGAGATCGCCGATGGCGACCAGCGTGGCGACACGGGCGAGCGGTATCAGCGGCGAACGGCGCGTGGGTTCGTGCATCGATTCCCCATAACCGGGTCGTAAGTTGGCCTGGCAGGGGGCACCTCTCATGCCAGGCTCGGCCGCGAATAAACTACGTCCGGGAGCGGTTTAGCGCGCCTGAGATTCCTAAGTCGTGGCGACGGCACCACACCGAAATACGGACCGTTGCATCACGCGAGCACCGTGACACGGCGCGTCTTCGGACGCCAGCGGAGGCGAAGCCCTCAGCCACCAGGGCGGCTCGCACGGGCGAGCTGGCGAGCAGCGTGCTCCTGACGAAACACCTCGAGCTCCTCGCCGCCGAACATCCCGTCGGCGATGGCCGCGATCTCTTCCGCCTCCTTCCACGCGCGCTCGAGCTCGACCAGCTCACCCTCGAGCGCGCGCCGTTCTGTGTCCTCGTTCGCCGCCATCTCGAGCGCGAGCCGATCGACCATCGGGAGACGCAGCATGAGCGTGCTGGGCTCACTCGTGATCGAGCCGCGTCCCCAGAACGATCGGTTGGCGATGTGCAACGCGAGGCGCTCCGCCGCGGACGACGAAACCGGGGCGGCCTCGGGGCTCACCGGAGCGTCGGGGAATCGCCCCCAGCCCGTTCGCATCGCGAGGGCGACAATGCGGGAGAAGTAACCCTGTTCGTCTTCGGCATCCTCGATCTTTGCCGTCGCGCGGCGAACGTCGTCCGGCAACGCACCGGCCGCATTGAGTGCCGCGAGCATCTTGGCCGCCGTCCGCAGTCCGTCGTCCCCACGAACAGTCGTTAGGCCGTGATCGTGCTTCACGACCAGGCGCCACGGCTCGTGCGGGTCCGGGCGAATGAGCTCCGCCGCATCGAGGTGCCCCCAGCGAATGATCGAACGATTGCCTTGTTCGTCGGTGAGCACGTCGAGCACCCGATCACGGTGACGGTACAGCCGGAGCCGCGTGAGCGGCTCGTCCGCGAAGAGGCTCGGCGTATCGTCGCGCGTGATCCGCGCGATCGCGTCGTTGGCCGCGCGAGCGCCCCGCTTTGCGAGTCCGGTGACGACTCCGATGAGTCGTCCCGACCCGCGACGTTGGATCACGTCACCGTAGCGCCAGGCGGCAACTTCAGGGCGCAGAGCCTTCCCGATGCGGACGAGCTCCAGCCCCTCCCGCAGCTGCGCCAAGCCGATGTTGTCCGTGGAGAATCGAAGGTGCGTGGCACGAAAGCGACGCTCACAATCGTCGATCGCCTCCCAGCGCTCCTCGATCGGCGAGAGGTTCCAACGTGTGCAGCTCGCACAGATGACCCACAGCCGTCCCTTCTCCGGATCGAACGCAAGCCGTCGCCCAACGGGAAACAGCTCGACCACATCGTTCGTGCCGAGCGACTCGTTGCAGAACAGGCAGGTCGTATACATGCGGCCGGGCGAGGGACGCGTTGCTCGAGGGCGAAGCCCGTTCGATCGCCGAAGCGATCGACTACAGCGGTATTATATGCAGCGGCGCCTCGACGCGCCCAGACCGGTTTCCAGGCCGCACCCGGCGGTGGGGGGCTGAGGATCGGCGTGACAAGCCGTGGGCTGACGCGTCGAACTCCGTAGGGGATCGCCTGAGTGCCGATGAGGGTTTTCTCACGTTCGGTTTCGGAACGTAATGCGGTCGTTTGGCACCTTTCGCGCATGCGACGCATCGTTTTATGATCCGCTTCGACCACGCGCGCGCGCGTCAGGTTCTTCTCGCGCTACTCTGACTTTGTACAAACGCTCGGAAGCTCTTGTTCGCGGCGCGATCGTAGCATTGCCGTCGTTCGACTCGACCTGGTTCGGCGGGAGCACGCCGGATCGCCAGGTCCTGATCGTGATCATTTTGGCAGTCATTGCCGTCACGGCACTGCTCGTTGCAGGCTCCGCGTTCCTCCGCGATCAGCGTGAGCGAGCCCGTTTTTCAGGCGAAGAGCGATTGTTCACGACGACGCCGCTCCCGATGGCACGGGACGAACAGGCGCGGTTCGCCCGGGAGTCGTTGCCGCACGACGCATTCCGCTCACTGCGGATTCCGCGGTGGGTCCAGGTAGGCTCGCTGTTGGTCGCGCTCGTCATCACCTGGAGCGTTGCACAGCGCGTGTCGCCGAGCTCGCGCCTGTCCATGGCCGCAAGAAAGGGAACTTCCACGGCAGCCAGCACCAGCGATCTGACCGAGGCATCACCAGAGGGTTTCAACCCCGCCGCGGACGAGGGGCCAACGTTCGCCTTCCAGGCGCGCGAATGGGTAACGCGACAAGGCGGCGGTTGCGAAGGCCAGCTCGTCGTCACGCGAGGCGAGCCCAGCGCGTGGGCGCTCACGGCGCGTGTGCATGATGACGAGGGTCAGCTCATCGACACCGCGCATGCCCGGGTCACGACGCTGCGGGTGGGCGATGTCGTCGAATTCAACTTCCCCCGTGCGGACTGCGATCGGATAGGCGCATGGGATGTCCGCGGCAATCGCCAGCACTGATAGCGTTCGACCTCGTTAGCCGTCGCGGATGGTCGTCGCCGGATCGATGTAAGTAGCCCGGCGAGCTGGAATCCAGGCAGCAGCCACGGCGACGACAGCAACGACGAGCGAGACTGCCGCAAGCGTGACCGGGTCTCGGGGCGACACCTCGTAGAGGAGCCCGGACAGCACGCCCGTCAACCCTAACGACGCCGCGAGCCCAACGATCAGCGCGACACCGGCCAGCGCGAGCGCCTCCCGCACGACGACGCCCGTCACCTGCGATGCACGCGCGCCGAGCGCGAGCCGGATACCGAACTCCCGACGACGCTGCACCACCCCGTAGGACATCACGCCGTACATGCCGACGACGCCAAGGATCAGCGCGAGCGCGGCGAACACACCGGTGAGGACGGTCGCGAAGCGCCGGCGCGCGACGCTCTCGCGGTACAGATCCGGCACGGTCGACACCCCCTGAATCGGCAGACGTGCATCCACCTGCCGGACGAGTCCACGAAGCGCCCCGCCTAACGTGCCCGCATTGCCCGTGGCGTCGGTGCGCATGACGAGCGTCATCCACGTCATCCACGGCCAGCGCTTCTGTGCGAACGGCATGTACATGGCCGGCACCGGCGCGGCGTCGGCAGCGTTGCTTCGCGTGTCGCCGACAACACCCACCACCTGAAGCCACGGTCCGGACGGGCCCACGAAACTCACGCGCGAGCCCACCGGGTCGACATCGGGCCACAGCAGCCGTGAGAGCGACTCGTTCACGATCACGACGGGCGGAGCATCGGCGCGGTCCGTTGGGGCGAAGGCCCGTCCGCGTCGGACACGAATACCCATCACGCGGAAGTAGTCGCCCGCGACGACGCGAAGCGGCTGAGCATCCTCACGGCCACTGGCGTTGCGCGACGGCCGCCCCTCGATCGCGAACGAGAACGTCATGCTCGACGAGCTCCCGATCTCTTCGGTCGTGCCGGCGACGCCGATCACGTGGGGCAGCTCGCGCGCGCCTGCTATGAGCTGGTCATAGAATGCCACGTGCCGATCGTTACCGTCGTAGCGAGCACGCGGCAGGTCGAGCGAGGCGGCAACGAGACCAGCTGGACGGTAACCGTAGTCGACCGACGCGAGACGATGCGCGGATCGAAGCAGCAGGCCGGCGCCCGACAACAGGATCAGCGACACGGCGAGCTCACCGACGAGCAGGATCGAGCGCACGCCCCGCTGCCGACCGCTCGCCCCACGATCGCCGCCCGCGCGCAGGGCAAGGTGAAGCGACGCGCCGCCACGTCGTCCACCCCGCAGCATGCGTACTGCCGGTACGAGTCCGAACAGGAGCCCGCTCGCCAGCGTGGTCGCCAGCGCGTAGACGAGCACAACACCATCGACCCGCACCGCCGAGAGCCGAGGAATGTCGCCCGGGGCGAGCATCGTGAGCGCGCGGGTGAGCAGCATGGCCATCGCGACGCCGAGCAGACCGCCAACGAACGCGGTGACGACGCTTTCCGTCAACAGCTGCCGCGCGATTCGCGCGCGGCTGGCGCCTAACGCACCGCGCACGGCGATCTCGCGACGACGCCCGACGGAACGGGCAAGGAGCAAGTTCGCGATGTTCGCGCATGCAACGACAAGGAGCAGCGTCGCCCCGGCCAACAGGATCAACAGCAGCGGCCGGACGCTCGCGACCGCGTCGTCCGCCATGCTCACCACGTTCGTTCCGAATCCCTTCATGTATTGCGGGAACTCGCGGGCGAGGCCGCCGGCGATGGCGCGCATCTCCGCGCTGGCCGCGTCGAGTGTCGCCGCAGGAGCGAGCCGGGCCACCACGTACCAATTGTGGCTGCGCCGCTCGTCGGCGTCGATGTGGTCAACCGTGACGGGGCGCCAAATATCGACCCCCGCTGACGGAAACTCGAACGCGGCCGGCATGACGCCAAGCACCGTGTACGGCGCGTCGTTGATCGTGAGCCGCCGGCCGACGATGCCGGGGTCGGCGCCGAACCGCCGCACCCAGAGACCGTGGCTCAACACGACCGCCTGGCCATCGCGCCGGTCATCGTCCGGGACGAACGTGCGGCCTAACGCGGCACGTGCACCGAGCACCTGCATCACCGACGGCGTCAGGTCGGCTGTGGTGACGCGCGTTGGCTCTCCCGCCTCGACGAGCGTCACACCGAACGCGGCCGAGTGCGCGCCGATCACGGAGAACGATCTCGCTCGCTCGCGCCAGCTGACGTAGTTGCCCATCGATACGACGTTGTGGTCGTCGCCTCTGGGCGAGACTTCCCAGACGCGAACCAGCCGATCCGGGTCGGCGAACGGCAGCGGGCGGAGCAGAACGCCGCGAACGATGCTGAAGATCGCTGTGCTCGCGCCGATGCCCAGCGCGAGCGTGATCACGATGGTTGCCGCGAACCCGGGGGCTCGGCGCAGCGACCGAAAGGCGAAGCGCACATCCTTGGCGAGAGAGTCGAGCAGCTCACCCCACTCGTGGCGACGCGCTTGCTCGGCGCCTATGCCCTCGCACAGCGCGCGTGCGCGCTCGAAGTCACCGAACTCTTCGCGAGCCCGCGCGCGGGCACGGTCCGGCGCCACACCCTGCTCGATCAGCCGCTCGGCGATCATCTCGATGTGAAACTCGAGCTCATCGGCGACATCGGCGCGGACATCCGTGCCCCGGAGCCGCAGGTATCGGCGCCAGACCGGAACAGGACGGCCGGCCGATTCGTCGTTGGATTCGTCGATCATCGCAGGCTCACGCCGGCTGCTCGTTGGCCGACATCACCTTGCCGATCACCGAGACGTACCGCGTCCAGCTCTCCGACTCGGCGCGCAGCTCACGGCGCCCGCGCGCCGTGAGGCGATAGAACTTCGCCTTGCGATTGTTCTCGGAGAGTCCCCAGTCGGCCTCGATGAGTCCGCGCGCCTCCATGCGGTGGAGGGCTGGATACAGGGCCGCGTCCTCGATCCTGAGCTCGCCGTCCGTCGTCTGGCGCAGCCAGGCGAGGATCGAGTACCCGTGCATGCGCCCCCACGTGAGCGCTTTCAGCACGAGCATGTCGAGCGTCCCCTGCAGGACGTCCACTTCCTCGCGCGCCATCGAGCACTCTCCACTAAACGGTTAGGTGGAGAGTAGCGGATACTCCACTAAACTGTCAAGGGGAAGCCGGGCTCACGGTGTTCGCGCTTTCGGGGTCGTGACCTGCAGCTGCCAGTCGTAGATCCGTTCGCAGGTGACACCGCGAAACCGGAAATCGACCAGGACGCCGGGCACGGCGGCATCGACCTTTCCGGAATCGCGGGCGATGATGGCGCCGCTCGTGTCCATGACGAAGGCCACGAATTGGGCCCGGGTACCGCCCCCGCGCTTCACCTCGAACGTGCCGATACAGTCCCGTCCGTCCATCCGGCCGCTTCGCCACCGGACGTCGAGCCCGGTGTCAGCGGGGGCGAGCGTCTTGGCGGGCGTGGGGGGGGCAGCGGGCGTGCGCCATGTGTTAGGCAGGAACAGCGCCGTGGCGGCGACCGCCACGAGACCGGCCACGACGGCGCCCACGATGACTGCGACGGGCACGCGAACTCCGCCCTGCGGCGGAGGAGCGGATGGTGGCGTCGAACCGGACGATGGTGGCGGAGTCGATGCAGGTGTCGGCACGCGGGATCTTTCCTCTGGTTCTGCAACGCACGTTCGTTCTCGCCGCACTTCAAGATGGGCGCCGTCCCCGGGCGAGGCCAGGGGCTCGTGTGCCCATCGGTCGCCGGCCTGAGCTTGGCGGTCGAATTTGCCGCCTAACGTTTAGCCGAGCGCCGCGGCAACTGGACGCGTCACACCGGGTCGACCGGTGCTGGTGGTGGCGCGGCGCCGGGCGCGTTTTCAGACCGTGGCGCGAGGACCACGCGTTCGCTCTAGGAGACCCGACACCATGATCATCCCGCTGTGTATTCTGCTGGCCGTTCCCTGCCCGGCCTCCGGGGCGGACACCATCAGGCTCGAGGTGGGAGCCAAGGAGGTGAACGGACGGGTATACGCGCCACACGCGGCACGCGTGCGCGTGCACCTCGGGTCGCTCGACAGCGCCCCGTCCGCCGAGTGGACGAACGAGCTGACGCTCGGCGATTCGGCCGGTCGTCGCGTGATGCGATGGGTGACTCGGGGGACCCGTTCGGGACCCAACGGTGGCACGGTCACCTGGGAGCTGCGGCAGACAAACGACGCCGTTACGCTGGCGCCGTACGGCTATTCGTCGACGTCGAGCAACGGGGGCCACACCCAGCTCACCCTCGACGGGACGCGCGTGCGTGGCACCAGGCGCCTACCCGGCGACACGACCGTGCAGCCTGTGGACGTCACATTGGACCGACCGGGGTTCGTGGCCTCCGCGTCCGACCTCGTGCCGACGGCCGTGGGGCTCAAGGCGGGTACCGTCATCACGGCGCCGTTCTGGAGTCCCGCCATGACGAAGGCCGAGCCGCGGATCTTTTCGGTGCTTGGCCAGGCGACGGTAGACGTCGAAGGGTCTCATGTCCGGGCGTGGAAGGTAGAGGAGCGGCGGTATACGGACCGTCAACTGCTGGCAACGTGGTACCTGGTCGACACCTCGCCGTACATGGTCTACGGTGAAGTACCGCTGCCTAACGGACAGACGCAGCGGATGGCCGAGGTCGCGATCCCCATGTCGGCGCCGAGGTAGGCAGCACCGCGGCCCGGTGTTTGCCCTCTGGCTGCTGCCATCACGTCGCCGCACGGGAGGCCCGCCTAGGATTGGCCGGAGGGAAACCTCTACAACAGGCGTGGCCGGGGACCCGCGTGCAGTCCGGAGGGGCCAAGGCCGGCGCGTGGTTCGTCGGCGCCGTGGTGGTACTATGAGAGCTATGGCGGAACGGCGGACGCCGACGGTTGGATCTACGGACTGGGCGCGGGTGTTCTGTGGCCGCTCGCGAAGTCAGTGCAGGTCGACGGCGCCCTGCACTACGCGCGCGTATCGCACGACTATGGGAGCGGCGACTACGCCGAGTCCGAGAAGGGCAATCTGATCAGCATGCGCGCGGGGGTGCGGATCTTCCGCTAGGCCGTTGCGTCATGTCGTCAGGCGGTCTCTACTTCCCCAACGAATCGAGAACGGCAGCGTCGATCTGATAAATGTTGCCGCTGCCGTTGACTGTGCTGCGAAGGCGAGTGATCAAATCGCGATACGACGTGAAGCGCGACGTGACCGTGGCCGCCGAGAATCCGCGCTCGCTCGAGAAGAAGACGTACTTGCCGTCCGGCGAGAGGTGCGGCGAATAGTCGCGCGCCGGCGTGTTGAAGGGGGCGGGCAGGTGCTTGAGCGGCGACCACACGCCGTCGTGATTCCAGCTCACGTACACGTCGAAGTGACCAAAGCCGTCCGGCCGGCCGAGCGATCCGATGAGAACGAAGCGCTCGTCGGGATCGACCATGATATCGAGGTCGAGGTACGGGTCGTCCGGCTTCCCACCCATCGCCGTGCTGAGATTCTCCGGGGCGGACCAGGTCCCACCGATCTTCCTCGATCGATAGGCGCGGATTGCGCCGGGTGGCGCGTCGCGCGTCGACGAGAAGTAGATCGTTCCGTTGCGCGCGGCCGATGCACAGAACTCGCTGCCTTCGGAGTTGATTGGCTCGGGGAGTCGCTCGGGCACTCCCCATGTCCCGTTAGGCTGACGCCGCACCATCCAGATGTCGTAGTCGTGCTTCACCTTTCCCTTCACTGGTCGATCCGAGCTCCAGTACATCGTGTTGCCGTCCGGCGACAGAATGGGGTCGGAGTCAGTATACTGCCCTGAGAACGGCACGATGACGGGCGTTGCCCACCTGCCATCCAGCCATCGTGACTCGAAGATCGCGTACACGTACGAGTGTGGGGCCGACCGACTGAAGTAGATCGTCTTGCCATCCGGCGTGAAGCTGCCGCCGAACTCGTCGGCGCTCGTGGAGATGACCCCGTCGCCGAAGATGCGCGGCTCGCGCAACGGACCGCGCACCGTGTAGTGCGGCGGCGCGAATCGCGTCGCTGGGGCGTGACGGGGAACGCCCGTAGTCGCGGCGAGTCCCATCGTGAGCGCGAGCACGCTGGATGCTCGCAGGCTCATCGCCGTATCCCCGCAATGCTCGCGTCGATCGAGTAGAGATCGCCGAGCCCGTTGCCCGCCGCGTTGAGGCCATCCTGGAATTCACGCGTCGAGCGGTGGCGTGACCCGTGCTCGGTGAATCCTCCCCGCTCACTGGTAAACAGCAACCGTCCATCGAGCGTTAGGCTCGGCGACCCCTCCTCGGCAGCGGAGTTGATCGGCGCCGGAAGATGGCGAAGCGCGGACCACGTGCCGCCCAGTCGCTCGCGCACGTAGAGATCACCGCGCTGGTAGATCGCTTCGGCGGTGGCAAGCGCGTCGTCACGACCGAGGACCGTGACGACCATATATCGGTCATCCGGCGTTACCGCAACGCCAAGCTCGTAGCCGATGGAATCCGCGGGCGCCGCGACCACTGCCGGCTGGCTCCAGGTACCAGCGTTAGGCTCGGAGCGTACCACCCGCGGGACCTGAACATCGGTCACAAAGTACAGCACGCCGGCGGCCGTCACCGATGGTGAGATGTCGTTGCCGTTCGAATTGACCGGAGCCGGAAGATGCCGTGGCTCGCTCCAGCTTTGCGCCGTGGCGTCAACCGCCCACAGGTCGTAATCGCGACGGAGCGGAGCGCCCTCCTCCACGGGGCGGCGCGACGCGAAATAGAGCGTCTTCCCGTCAGGTGCGAATGCCGGCGTGGCATCGGGATAGCGGCCCGAGAATGGTGCGATCTCGGGTTCGGTCCAATGCCCGTTTACGAGTCGCGATACGCTGATGACGCTGAAGTACGGCCAGATCGTGCGTTTCGTGAAGTAGAGCGTGTGGCCATCCGGCGACAGCGCCTCGTCACGCTCGTAGTCTCGCGTCGATATGACGCCCGGGCCAATCAACTCAGGCTGATCGCTCGAGTACACCGCCTCGTTAGGTACTCCCGGGTGGGCGGCCGCGTCCGACGCGAACGGCAGCACGATCGCAAGGGTTACCAGTCTGTATGCCACCGACCGAGTGAGGTCCATGTCGTGCAAGATCGAGCGCCACGCGAACCGTGGTCGAGGACCAGTTCGCGTCGCGCGTGCCGTCCACCTCACTCCAGACCAATGGAGCTACTAGTGGCTTCCGCCGCCGGCTGGATCGACGTGCAGTACCGCCATCATGTCCGACTGCAGGTGCTCGGCGATGTGGCAGTGAAGCATCCACGCACCCGGGTTCGACGCGTCGATCAGCAGGTCGACCGACGAGCCGACCGGAATGATAGCCGTGTCCTTCCACACGAGGTTGCGCGTCTTCACACCGTCACGCGCGACCACGAGCATGCGCTGGCCGTGCAGGTGAATCGGGTGCTGCATGGGGTGAAACGACTTCGGGTCGTTGAAGATCCTGAGCTTCACGACCGACCCCTGCTTCACGTGCCAGTCGATGTCCATGTTCTCTTTGCCCGTCGCGTCCTCGCGCAGGATCCACTTCACCTGCTTGCTCGTCGAGAGCCAGTTCATGTCGGGCATGCCGTCGACCCACTCGACCGGAGCGTAGTACGCCGTGTCGACGTTCATGAACTGCACCGTCGCGAGGGGGAGTGAGTTCGGCTTGACAGTCAGCGTTAGGTGCTCGTCGGGCTCCTTGTCGAAGTACTGCCGGAACCGGTCCACATCGCGCGAGACCTCCGGATACGCGCGGAGAGCCGCGAAGCGCGAACCGTAATCCGGCGACGCCGGCACGTCCCCCACCGTCACCACGCCTAACGTGTCGACCTCCGGCGCAAACTCTCCCTCGTAGTGGTTGATCGCCTGGATGGCGTTCACGAGCGCGTAGCGGCCCGGCTTCTCGAACCGCGCTTCCACCACGTACCGTTCCGCCGGCGCGAGCACGACACTCGGCACACGCTCCTCACGCTCGAAGCGGCTCTCGTCGCTCGCCACCACCTTCATTGGCACGCCGCCCAACGAGAGGTTGTACGTTCTGGAGCTCGAGACGTTCGTGAAGAAGAAGCGAACGACCTCGCCCTTACGCGCGGTAAGCTTGTAGTTCGGCTCTCCGTTCACCGTGAGTATGTTCCCGACGCGCCCCATCAGCGCGTACGTCGCTGATTCCTTTCCGAACGGAATGAGCGAATCGGCATTGATAAGGAGGTCGTTCAACACGAGCGACAGCTCGCGATTCACCGGCGAGTAGTAATCCGGCTCCGGCGAGTCGACGATCATGTTGCCGAAGAGCCCCATCGCCTGTTCGATGTCCTCGCGAACGTGCGGGTGATACCAGTACACGCCCGCGTCCGGGAAATGCACGGTGTACGTGAAGTCGGCTCCCGGTGCGACTTCCTGCTGCGTGAGCCCCGGGACACCATCGAATCGGTTGTCGAGTCGCAGCCCGTGCCAGTGCACGGTGCTCGGCAGATCGATCTTGTTGTGGAAGCGGACGGTGATCGTGGCTTGCTGCGCGACCCGAATGAGTGGCCCGGGCACCATGCCGTTGAAGGCGTACATGACGAACGGTTTCCCGCGGATCGTGCGCCTGACGAGTCCCGCGGTGAGGTCGAGCGTATCGCCGTCCTTGAGTCGTACGGTTTGCGTCGGCTTCACCGGGGCGACCTTCGTCGGGTCGACGCCGGCGCCCGGGAGAAATGACGAGACCTGCGGCGTTAGGCCGACGAGCCCGGGGATCATCGGCATTCCCTTGGGCATCGGAATTGGCATCCCCATCGCCATGCTGTCGCCCTTCATACCCGGCATGCCAGCCATGGTCGAGGACGCCGGGTTCGACGCCGGCTTTACCGCCGGCTTCTTGCTCGACGGTTTGGTCGTGTCGTGCGCCATCCCCGGCATGCCCGCCATCGGGTCGGGCTTTTTTGCGGGCGGCTTCTTCTGAGCGGGTGCGGCGTTAGGCGCCGCGACGACCAGCGCAACGACCAGCGCGTTGCGCCAGCCGCGCTTCATGGCGCCACCCCACGAAACATTGGATGCGCCAGGAACATCTGAAGGAACGAGCTCGGCGAGGTGCCGCTCAAGACGACCGGACCAGCGTGTTTCACCACCGCTGAATCCGACTCGGCCGCAATGACGAGCATGAACTTGTTGTACTCGACGCGACCGACGGTCGAACTGCCGTTCGCCACGGTGCCCAGACGACGCCATTGCTTGAGATCCGTGGTGACGCCCCACGCGACATATGCCTTGTAGGCGCCGAGCGTGGCGGGCTCGGGGAGACCGGACACCGTGAGCTGCACGTCGTAGCTCGCGTGGCCGTCAGCCGTGACGGCGACGCCGAACGGCGACTCGGCGAACACGAGCCGGGCGGCCCCGTGCGCGTTAGGCGTGCGAGGGGTGTTGTGCAGCTGGATGTCGTACGGCCCGAGCACCACCACCGCGATGACGGCCAGCGCTTTCGACAGGCTCACTCGCTCGTCACCTTGGGCTTGGCCTTCTCCGGTCCGTGATCCCAATCCTGCACGCTCGAGATGTTCGGCATGTTGTAGTCGTGGCCGTTCCACCCGGTGAAGCCGTCCATCTTGAACACCCAGAATCCGCTCCGCATGTCCGAGAGGACAACGAGACCGTCGTAGTTGCGGACATCGACGCCGAAGGCACCCTGCTCCACGCTCGTCGTGCTCTGCCAGCCGTTGTCCGGATTCCCGCCGAAACCGTGCTCGTGTTCACACCCGCACGTGTAAAAGTGACCCTCCGTTACCGGGTGCTTCGGGTCCTTGAGGTTGAACACCTGTAGCCCGTCTTCGTACGCTGACACGAACACGTATGGCCACCGCACCTCGTGGTTGTGCGAGAGGTCGCGCCAATCCGCCGTCCACGCGCTGATCGGAATGTCGACGTTCTGTGTCTTTCCCGACTGCCCGGCCTCGAGGTCCCAGATGCGAAGGGGCGTGTACTGGTACTCCGTTTCGGTCACAGCATAACGACCATCAGGCGACGGCGTGAAGGTGTGCGCGACGTCCATGCCCAGACTCGTGATCGTGAACAGCTGCTTCGGCGTCTCGGGCTTGGTCACATCCCACACCGAGTAACCGCCCAGGCCCGCCCCGTAGAACTTGTCCTGCCCCGTCGCCGGGTCATATCCGACGTAGAAGTCGTGATAGCCGCCTCCACCGATCTGGCGGAACGGCGTCGGGTTCGGCACTTCGCCAACGAGCGCCGTCGCCGGATCAGCCCCCTTCACGATCTTTTCGAGATCGTACACGAGGGCTTTCGACTGATTGATGGTGGCGAAGTAGAGCGCGCGCCCGTCCGAGTGCTTGTACGCAAACGTGTTGTGGAAGCCACCGGGGGACTGCGGATACCGAATGCGAGCGACCTCTTTGACCTTCGACGGATCTGGCAGGCCCGTCACATCGAAGATGACCGCGCCCAGATCAGCGTCCGGCGTCCCCTGCATGAACTGCAGCGACTGCGCGTAATAGTACCGCCCGTTGATTTTGAAGTATTTCCCGTCCATCGCGCCGATACCGCGATGCAGCTCGGGGTTGTCGATTTGCCATCGGAACAGCTGCTTCGGCGCCGACGGGTTGCTCAAGTCGTAAATCGTAAAATCGAAATTCACGAAGCCGCAGAGATACGCGTACGGCCGATTCCGGTCCTGCTCGAGCTCGACGTCGGCCGCCTTCCACGCGCCGTCGTGCGCTACGACGTGGCCGAGCTCGTGAATCTTCTGGCTGCCGCCCTTCTTCTTATCGAAGTCGACGACGGAGACGCCCGGGTCCTGAGCGCGAACGCTCGCGGCGAAGGCGGCGAGCGCAGTGAGTGTCGCGATAACGAGCTGTCGGCGCATTTCCGGCGTTCTCCTACTCGCTGGGAAGGATGGTGAAGGTCCAGGAAATCGGATAATGCCGTGACGCCCGGAGCGCGGCTAGTGCCGTCGTCCATGCGCGGGTAGATCAGATTGCTCGAGACTGACCCATTGATTTCAGGAGGAGGGGATGCATGATCCCGCAACCTCTTCCTTTTGGTCGATGCATCCACGTTACCTCGTCCTACTGGCGTTCACGTCCGCGATCGTCGGTTGCGCACGCGCGACCTCAGGCACCCCCGGGATTGACAAAGCGACCTTCGACGTCGTGATCGAGAACGGCCGAATCGTCGACGGCACCGGCAATCCCTGGACGTATGGCGACGTCGGTATTCGGGGTGCTCGAATCGTCGCCGTCACGCAGGCCGGCGTTCTGCACGAGGCGTCTGCCAAACTGCGCATCGACGCCCACCACCACATCGTCGCCCCAGGGTTCATCGACCTTCAGGGTCAGTCGATTGCCGCACTGACGTGGGGCGACGGTCGTGTGGTCAGCAAGGTGACGCAAGGGGTGACCACTGAGATCCTCGGCGAAGGAACCACCCCGGGTCCATCGAACGCCCACGTGGACTCGCTTGGCGACGTGCAGACGATGGAGCCCCCGCCGCCGCCGGCACTCCTGCAAACGTTCCAGGGCGAGCACGGGTTTGGCGCGTGGCTCGACGCCATGCGGCATCACCGAAACTCCATCAACGCCGGCTCGTTCCTCGGCGCACAGACCGTTCGCGCATCCGTGATGGGTTTCAAGGCCGGCGCGCCTAACGCCGCCGAGCTCGATAGTATGCGCGCTGTCGTTCGGAATGCGATGCGTGAAGGCGCGTTCGGCATCGCGTCGGCGCTCATCTACCCGCCTGGGTCCTACGCCGGAACCAACGAGCTCATTGAGCTGGCGAAGGCAATGGCGCCGTTCCACGGCGAGTACATCACGCACATGCGATCGGAGGACGACTCACTGTTCGAGGCAATGGATGAGGCGTTCCGTATCGCGCGTGAAGGCGGCGTCAGGCTCGAGATCTTTCACCTCAAGGCGTCCAACAGGCGAAACTGGAGCAAGGCGCCCGAGATGGTCGCGAAGATCGACTCGGCCCGCGCCTCAGGACTCGACGTCGGTGCGACGATGTATCCCTATCCGTTCTCCGGCAACAACCTCGGCGAGTGCTTTCCCGATTGGGCGGCGGAGAACGGGAAGCTCATGGACAACCTCAAGAATCCCGAGACACGCTCACGCATCCTGAACGAGATGGCCGATCCGAAGGGCGATCCCCTGTGCCAGATCGAAGGCCCGTCGGCGTATCTCATTGCCGACTTCAAGCGCCCCGAGTACGCGAAGTACGAGGGCAAGCGCCTGAGCGAGATCGCGGCCGACATGAAAAAACCGTGGCCGGAAACCGTGATCGAGCTGATCACGACGGAAGGGCGCGATCTCTCGAAGATCAACTTCACGATGTCCGAGGACAACGTGAAGATGCAGATCAAGTCTCCGTGGGTGGTCATCGGCACCGACGCCGATGGCGTGGATCCCGACAGCACGAAGATCGTGGTTCACCCGCGCGCGTACGGGAGCTACCCGCGCATCCTCGGTCGCTACGTGCGCGAGCAGAAGCTCTTTCCGCTGGAGGAAGCGATCCGGAAGATGAGCGGCGGCGTCGCGCAGCGACTTGGCCTTCAGGATCGCGGGCTCATCCGCGAGGGGATGTACGCGGACATCGTGGTCTTCGACGACGCGACGATCATCGATCTGGCGACGCCGGAGAAGCCGCATCAAATCAGCAAGGGCGTCGAGGAGGTGTTCGTGAATGGCGTGCAGGTGCTACACGACGGCAAGCACACGGGCGCCACTCCCGGCCAGGTCATCACGGGACCGGGCACAGTGACGCGTTAGCCGCGGACGCCTCGGCAATCTCCGCGAGATACTGCTGCACGAACACGATCGCCATGCTCCCGGCGCCGACACTCGAGGCCACGCGCTTGATCGAGCCGTGCCTAACGTCTCCCGCGGCGAAGATTCCTGGCACGCTGGTCTCCAGAAGGAACGGATCGCGATCGAGCGGCCAGGCATCCGGCGCTCGATCGCCGAGCAGGTC
>Ga0136846_1224634_pt1 | contig 35019 bp, 18 predicted proteins | sample HopSoiMetagenom2_FD_96841 | JGI IMG/M metagenome (GOLD analysis project Ga0136846, IMG submission 96841) | Grasslands soil microbial communities from Hopland, California, USA - 2 Assembly 2016 (version 4) | ecosystem: Environmental > Terrestrial > Soil > Grasslands | place: USA: Hopland...
CGATCCTCTCCGGCGGCGAGGTGATCACCGCGGAGTTGGGTCTCAAGCTCGAGAACACGAAGCTCTCGCAGCTCGGCTCGGCCCGCCGCGTCGTCGTCACGAAGGACACGACGACGATCATCGACGGCGCCGGCGAGGGTGAGGCGATCAAGGCCCGCATCAAGCAGATCAAGTCCGAGATCGAAGACACCGACTCCGACTTCGATCGCGAGAAGCTCCAGGAGCGCCTCGCCAAGCTCGCCGGCGGCGTCGCGGTGGTCAAGGTCGGTGCCGCCACGGAGACCGAGATGAAGGAGAAGAAGCACCGCGTCGAGGACGCTCTCCAGGCCACCCGCGCGGCTCTCGAGGAGGGCATCGTGCCCGGCGGTGGCCTCGCGCTTGTCAACGCGAGCAACGCGATCGACCTCGACGGGTTCACCGACGCGGATGAGCGCACTGGCGCGTCGATCATCATCCGCGCGCTCGAAGAGCCGCTCCGCCAACTCGCCTACAACGCGGGCCTCGAGGGCTCGATCGTCGTCAACCAGGTCAGGAAGGCCGCGAAGGGCCAGGGGCTGAACGTCGACACCAACGAGGTCGAGGACCTCGTCAAAGCGGGCATCATCGACCCGACGATGGTCACGCGCTCGGCGCTCCAGAACGCCGCCTCGATTGCGAAGAACATCCTCATGACCGAAGCAATCGTCGCCGAGCCGCCCGAAGGGGACGGCGCCGGCATGGCGGGCGCGATGGGCGGAATGGGCGGGATGATGTAACGCGACGAGTCCGCGTAGCGGACTCAGAGGGCCGGCCGAACCAGGCCGGCCCTATCCGACGGCGCAACGGCGTTACCGCTAGGGTGCAATCAGCGCGTTGGCTCTGGCTGTTGAAGCCGTCGAGGCTCTGCACGTTCCTCTCCGACTGTGACCTTTGGCCGAAACGCCGCAGTTCGCTCATACGAGCGCTTCTGCCCTGTATGACCACAGCAAGGGAGCATCACATGCATGCCACCATTCGTCGTTACGAAGGCGTCGACGCGAGCCGCACGAACGAGGTCGTCGGCAAGGTCAACGAAACGCTCGTCCCGCAACTTCGCGAGCTTCCCGGGTTTGCCGGCTATTACCTGATCGAGGCCGGCGACGGCGTTCTGAGCTCGCTCAATCTCTTCGAGACCGCCGAGCAGGCCGACGAGTCAGGAAAGGTCGCGTCGAAGTGGATCAACGATGAGCACTTCACCACGGTGATTCCCAGTGCTCCGAACGTCACGAGCGGCAAGGTCGTTGCGCACAGCGACGTCGTCGCCGTCGCGTAGTTCCACGACACTCGCGGTATCGAGAGGGCCCGGCGGCGCCGGGCCCTCATTCGTTCGTGTGGTCGTGTCGGGTGTGGGACGGGTGTGCGCTACGGTGTGGTGAGCGTCCCCGTGTTCTGACTCCCACACGAGCCCGCCGCTTGCCGTTTCGGGGGAGTCACGAGAGGGAGCGACATGATGAGAAAGAGCCTCAGGCGAGCCCTGGACCGGTTGCGCTCGGCGGCCAAGGAACGGTTGGGCGAGGGAACGTCGATCCGCGCCGGGCTGCAAGGGTCTCAGCGCGTCGAAGCGCTTCCTGCGCCGGCCCGCGTGCGCTCGTAACACGGCGCGCATGCGCACAGCAATCGTCTCGACGTACCCGCCGCGGGCATGCGGCATCGGCACCTTCGCCGCCGACCTGCGCGGAACGCTTCTCGGGGTCCCCGGCATCGAGGCGGCCGATCTCGTCGCGGTCGTCAACCAGCCGTCGAGCCCGCAGCGGCGCGCTCTGCTGGCGACAATCGCCCAGTCCGTCCGCGGCGACTACGTCCGCACCGTCGGCGGCGCCGCCTGAGGGCGCGCGTCCGGCCGGTTTCCGATTGGAGCGAGCATCCCAGACGGGAGCGATCCGCCCCCGACTGCGCCGCGGCTAGTTGCCGCGCGAGCTCTCCTTTCTTCAGCTCGCTCGCTCGCATGGCTGCAGCCAATCGCGCGACACGGCCACCCGCGGTCTGTGCGACAATGCCTATGCGCGTAGACCTTGCGCGGACGCCGCCGAGGCTCCGAGTTCCTCCTCTTCGACTGCCACACCGGGCCTGAGTGCGTCAGGACGCGATACGACGCCGCCCTCGACGGCGGGACCCGAACCTCCCGGAAGGAGGAATCGATGAGCAAGCTCACTGCTGTGATCGCGCGCGTGCGCGCGACGCTGAAGCTTTGACAGGCGCCGGCGCAGGGCCGCAGGAGTTTCCGTTTGCGGATGAGACCGTGAGTTCCGGAGAGGAGGTGGATGCTCGGATGGCACAGACAGAGACGGAGATCATTCAGGGGATCGGTGTGGACTACGCGTCCAAGTACGGGTTTTCGAATCCGGACGAGGCCGAGCACTACTTCTTCAAGTCTGGCCGCGGGATCTCCCACGAGGTGGTGGAGGCCATCGCCGAGCACAAGGACGAGCCCGATTGGATGCGGAAAGTTCGCCACCGGGCGCTCGATTACTTCTTCGCGCGTCCGATGCCCACATGGGGCGGCGATCTCTCGGGAATCGATTTCGAGAACATCTACTACTACATCAAGCCCACCGAGAAGCAGGCAGATTCGTGGGAGGACCTGCCCGCCGACATCAAGGACACATGGGACAAGCTCGGCATCCCCGAGGCCGAGAAGAACTACCTCGCCGGCGTCGGGGCCCAGTACGAGTCCGAGGTCGTCTACCACAAGCTGCAAGAGAAGCTGAGCGATCAAGGCGTGCTGTTCCTCGACATGGACTCGGCGCTCCGCGAGCACGAGCAGCTCGTCAAGCAGTACTTCGGGACGATCATTCCCTCGAACGACAACAAGTTCGCAGCACTCAACACGGCCGTCTGGTCGGGTGGTTCCTTCATCTACGTCCCGCCGGGCGTGAAGATCGAGTTGCCCCTGCAGGCGTACTTCCGGATCAACGCCGAGAACATGGGCCAGTTCGAGCGCACGATGATCCTTGTTGACGAAGGCGCGTATGTGCACTACGTGGAGGGCTGCACAGCACCGATCTACTCATCCGACTCGCTCCATTCGGCGGTCGTGGAGATCGTGGTCAAGAAGGGCGGTCGTTGCCGGTACACGACGATCCAGAACTGGTCGACGAACGTCTACAACCTCGTCACGAAACGCGCCGTCGCCTACGAGAACGCCACGATGGAGTGGGTCGACGGAAACCTCGGCTCGAAGCTGACGATGAAGTATCCGGCGATCTGGCTACTCGGCCCGCGCGCCCACGGCGAGGTACTCTCGATCGCCTTCGCGGGCGCAGGACAGCATCAGGACGCCGGTGGCAAGGTCGTCCACGTCGCACCCGAGACAACGTCGCTCATCACGTCGAAGTCGATCTCCAAGGATGGCGGTAGAGCCGGCTACCGCGGCCTCCTCCAGGTCGCGAAAGGCGCGAGGAACGCGAAGTCGAAGGTCGTCTGCGATGCGCTCATCCTCGACGAGGACTCGCGCTCCGACACCTATCCGTACATCGACATCGACGAGAGTGACGTCGACATCGGCCACGAGGCGACGGTGACAAAGATCGGAAAAGAGCAGCTCTTCTACTTGATGTCGCGCGGCATGTCCGAATCCGAAGCCTCGGCGATGGTGGTGGCCGGCTTCGTCGAGCCGATCGTCAAGGAGCTCCCTCTCGAATACGCGATCGAGATGAACCGTCTGATCCAGGTCCAGATGGAGGGCTCCGTCGGATAGCGCTACCCGGCGGAGACCCTTGGAACCCCTGCGGCATTCAGCCAACGGCACGTCATGGCACCGGCGGCTCCAGGTCGGAGCGGCTGTGGCCTTCTCTGCCGTGGTCCTCGCTGTCTGCTTCCTGGCCGCGCGGCGACTGACGACGACGAGTTGGCCGCTGCAACAGGCAAACGTCGCGCTGGTCCTCACCGCGTCTGCTGCCTACCTCTCGAGCTTCTTCCTGCGAGCCCTCGGCTGGCAGCGGCTGTTTCCGGGCGAGCGACCTGATCGCAGCCGCTGCCTCGCGGCGTGTGGCGCAGCGGCGGCGAGCGGCGCCGTGCTGCCCTTCCGGCTCGACTACGTCGTCAAGATCTCGACGCTGCGGAGGCTCGGCGGTGTCCGCCTCGGCTTAGACACCGTCGCGCTCTCGATCATCTCCCTGGGACTCGTCGACGCCGTCGCGATGCTTCCTCTGGCGGTCGGCGCGCTCGCTACGAGCGGTCCGAGCTTCCGCGCGCCGCTGATCATCGTGCTGCTCTTTTGCCTCGGGTGCATCACTGCTCTCCTGCTCGGGCCTCGGCTCGTCCTGTTGCCGTTCGTGAGTCGCTCGGCACGGGTGGAGCAGGCCTTCATACGCGTCGGAAACCACGCCGGCATCTCCCGGTCGACATTCGTCGCGGGCGGCTTCCTAATCGGTTGCTGGACGATGCGCGTCCTCGGCAGCGCTTTGCTCCTGAGTGCACTCGGGGTAGGGTTCTCGCCGCCGTTTGCCCTGGTCGTGATCTGTCTGGCAGCGGCGACGTCGATCTTGCCGATCACAGCCGGCGGCGCGATCGTCAACATCGGCACCACCTCAGCCGTGCTGCTCGCGCTCGGCGTCACGCGACGAGCAGCGATCAACTTCTCCCTCGCCTCAGGGATGCTGTTGACGTTGAGCGCACTGGCGGCGGCCCTCGTCGGTGTCGTCGGGTCGATTTTCCTGACCGTCCATGCGCGCTCCGGCGCGGGGCACAACGCGAGCAAGCCACACGTGGCGCGGCCTTAACCTGCGTCGCGCCAGGCGCGGAGTAGACTCGATCAGGGCCGACGTGAGACGTCCGAGTGGCTATTGGCCCGGACGTTGTCCGTACAACTCACGCCCCTGTCAACGCGGCTCAGCCGCAGATCGAAGGTTTGGCATGACCAAGCGCATCGAGCAGTCCCGCAGGCGCGGGCACTACGACCCACGCTGGACCGACCGGCTGCATCACGTGACCGAGAACCAGCCCGCGGTTCTGAACGAGCCCGAAGTCCTCACGGACATGCCTGTCCCGCGCCTCACGCCCGTCGGGGGATCAGCAATGAAGGAGCACGCAGCCATGGCGGCGACACCCTGATCACGCACGAACGGATCGGCCCCGACTGTAGTGAGCTGATGTCGCGGTAGACAACGTTCTGGTCAACGCAGGGTCGACGAGAGCACGCTCAACGAGGCGAGAGCACGCGATACGAACTCGCGCAACGACGCGCGCCCGCGAGCTCCTGCGATGCCACGCGAACTCGCTGCAGTCACTTTTGATCCCAAGGTCGCAGGTTCGAGACTTGCCCGGCCCAGCCGATTTGCAGGACTTCCGTCGGCGTGTTCCGCGGCGCGCGTGGTCTGCGTACGTCACGCAGTACGCGCGGGGTCGAATGAGTTCAGCACGTTGCCGTTTGTTGCAGTCTTCGCGGCTCGTTGCGGCTGTTTCAGCTTGTCCAATGACGCATGCTCACGGTTCAGCCGTCGACGACGATGCCGTTGATCGGGCCGAGAATGCGACTGGTTCGCCTCGAGACGTGCTGGAGCCGGACGAGCCTGTGCGTGAGCGGCTCGCCCGCAGCGCGTCGTTCGAGCTGTTCCTTGCTGATCGGCTTCCAGAGCTCGTCGATCGCCTCGATGGGATCGGCGGGGATCCGCTCGGGTGGGCATTCGAGGTGCTCGGACCAGAGCCGCAGGCGCGTCCGACGAACCAGCTCCCGGTCGTGGACGACCACGTTCATCTCGGTGTCGTTGAACAGCGAGTGCTCGTTGAGATTCGCCGAGCCGAGGGTCATCCAGCGATCGTCGACGATCCCGACCTTGGCGTGAACGTAGACGGGGTCGGCGCGGGAGCCCGAGCGGGCGTAGAGCGCACACGCGAGGATCCGTCCTTCGTCGGCGTCGGTGTCGATCAGCTCGGCAAGGACGCCGCGCGTGTCGTCGTTTCCGCTGTTCGGTTTCGAAGGCAGCACGCAGACAATCCGGAACTCGGGACTCGGCGGGTCCGCGAGCTTGTCACGGAGCACGCGGGCAATCTCAACCGACCACAGGAACTGGTTCTCGACGTAGATGAATCGTCGCGCGCTGCGAAACGCACCGGCGTACGACTCGAGAATCCGAAAGTCGCCGCGCGGAATCGCCTTGTAGATCCGCTCTGGAACCGTTCGCACGACTTGCAGCTCGACATCGCCCCCGCGAGCGGGCGTCGGAACCGGCGCGAGCGGCTCTCCTGAAACCTGCTCCCACCGGACACGAAAGTGCTCGGCCACGTCGGCAACGGCCGGCCCCTCGATACGCGTGGCCGCGTCGTGCCAGCCGACGGCGCCGCGCGCTGGATGATCGCTGGAGTCGAAGCGGTCGCCGGTTTGTGAGGTCAGGTCGATTCCACCGACGAAGGCAACACGATCGTCGATCACGATGATCTTCTCGTGATGGCAATGAAGCGGACGCTCTCGCGCGTCGAGACAACACTTGATTCGGGACTGCCTGGTTAGGGCGTCGCGCATCCTCGTGACCTCACGTCGCGACGGCCGGAAGAGCGGTAGGGGGGCTCCGGCCCAGGCGAGCACGCGCACGTCGACTCGCTCGGCCAAGTCTGCGAGCAGGTGCCGGAGCACGACCAAGTGGTCGCCGCGAGCGAGGGCGAAGTCCGGCGAGAAGAACCAGCCGGAGATGTGAACGTGAGAGCGCGCAGCCGCGATCTCGTCTGCGATCACCGGTAGCGCTTCGGCGCCGTCGATCAGAACGTCGACCGCGTTACCGGCTCGGGGTGGAGGCTCACCGCGAGCCCAGCCAATCGTTTCCGACTCGAGCGCGTGCACCCAGCCGAGACGGCGGAGCCGGCGGCGGTGGTGTCGACGGATCTGTTCGGAGATTGCCTCACCCACGAAACGCTCCGTCGACAGCAAGGCTCCACGAGCGGATTTCGGGCCGCGGGCGCGCGTTAGCCGCGAAGTCAGATCCGTCACACGCTCGATGTTCGCCGGCAGAGAGGTGCGAGCCTCAGGGTTGCACAGCTGTTGTTGGACACCTTCGCGCTCAACGGCGCCCTGGGTGCAGAGTGTTCATCCGCTCGTTCGTCTCCGGCCTTGTCCAGGCCTCGACCGCTTTCGGCCGGATGCGTCGGCCCGGGCTCTCGGGAACGGCCGCCTCGGCCGCGGCCACCTCGACCGCCGCAGTGGGCCTGAGGAGCCTGCCGCCGAATACGGCTGCGCAAAGCGCGAACCAGCCCCATCCGAGCGAGAGGCCGCCGATGATGTCGGAGAGCCAGTGCAGGTCGAGGAGCACGCGGCTGGCGGCGACTGCGACGGCGATGCCCACTGCGAGCCCGATGAGGATCTGCCTCTGGCGACGCGGCAGGCTCCTGCCGATGATGAGCGCCGCGGCGGCGTAGAACGCGGCCGACGTTGCGGAATGGCCACTCGGGAAGGAAGGCCCCAGGCTTGCGGCGGCAGGGTCGAGCGCCGGCCGCACCCTGCCCATCGCATCCTTGACCGCAAGCGTGAGGAGCTCCATTCCCATGATGACGGTGACGAGGAATGCGAGCGACCAGCGGCTGCGGGTGCGGTAGAAGTCGACAGCGGCGACAACGATCGCCAGACCGGCCACGATCCGGATGCTTCCGAGCTGCGTGATCGCCTGCAGCCCGGTCGTGGAGAAAGACGTGCGGTGGTTGTAGCCCCATCGGGCGGCGAAATTGTCGACGTGCTGCACCGCATGCACGGTGCGCACGAGGTAGACGAGAACGCCCAGGAGAACACCGCCGACGAGTGCGCAACCGAGTGCGACCGTCAGCAGGAAGCCTGAAGCGACCGTGCGGTCAAGCCGCCGAACGAGCAAGCCGCGAAGCGCGGAGTCCGGTCGAACAGTTTCGCCGAGCATCTGCGCCGTCTTCAGCGCGGGACGAGCCGGCGCGATCGACGAGCGCCCGTACCACTCGACGGCGAAGAGAGCCGCCGCCAGACCAGCGAGCGCTACGAGAACATCGACGAAAAGAGGTATGAGACGAATCCTTTCCGGAGACGCACGCGTTTGACGAGCGCCATGATCTCCGTCCTGCGAAGACGAGAAACCAACAGGACACCTCTCACACGCTCACCACACATGCTGATGTCGACTGAAACCATCGCCGCTCGACAGAGGCATCCGATCACCGGGGTAGCCCACGGTGCGGAGCTTCTACGGGGTCCGGTTCGCGTTCTGGACCAGGAACCGAACACCCTCGTGGCTCGTGGCAACCGGCGGCCGCGGTCATCCGGTTCGCACCTTCCTCACCGGAGTCGTCCTCTCCTTTTTCTCGATCGCCGCGCTCTCGACCCTGCTCGGACTGCTCGGACTGCTCGTGACGCGAGTGCTCGTCCTCCTGCACCGGCATCGATCCTCGTGCTCGGCGTGACGTCCACTGCACCTACGTGTCCGAGGTCGGCCTGATGATCCGCGAGCGCGCGTGCCGCGTGGTCCAGATCGTCTGCTCGCCCTTTCGCAATCCGCTCACGCCGAGAGAGAGGCGTGTCGTTCGTGCAACGGGCTCACGCGTCGGAAGTCGTCTTCCGCGCGCTCGCCCGCCTGGCAGGTGTGCACCACCTTCTGCGCGGTGGCGCCGCCTGGGCGCCGAGACGTTCGACAACTCGATCGGCGAGCTCGTGCTTGACGAGCGCAGCGCGATCGTCACGATCCTGCGCAGCGCGCAAGACGGCGAAAACACCGAGCGGTTCGTCGCACTGCACACAACCGAACTCACGAACGATCCACGCAGCGCAACGAGTTGATCCGCACAACACGCCGGTGGGACTCGCGCCTGTCGCGAAACGGGCGCTCTCCGCTTCATGCTGCCCGTCGTGCTCACACAGCGATTCGAGGCAGGCATCGCGCTGTGGAGCAGTTGTGGAGCAGAGCGGCCGTGTCCCGTTACGGGCGCTTGGTTCGAACGCGCGGACGTGGCGGAGCGCTGGGTCGGCGGCGAGCCGCTGATATTCCGCCGACTCGACCGCTACCAGCGCCACGCGCCCGTGCGAGTCGATGTGAATTCCCCATCCGTAGCGCTTGGCCAGCGCACTGACTCGCAGACGTGGCTTCTTCTGCGACAAAAAGCGCTCCCGCTCAGCAGGCCAGTCCTTATCTGGGATGTCGCGCATCACTGCGCGAGTCCGAAACGCCACATCCTCCTCGGTCATTGCGTACGGCTCGCCGGCAATCAACTCGTACTCGATGGCTGCTTTCGTTGGTCGGTCACCCCGCGCCGGAGGAACCTCGGCGTGGACCGCCGGACAATCTTCGGCGACCTCGATGAACGTATCGGAGCTCACTGTCAGGTTGAGCGAGGATCGCCGCGCCAGCCGCGAGCGCTACGACGTGCCTGCGGCAGCTTGCTCACGACCAGGTCGTAGAAGTCCTCGATCATGTCGCTGATGGCGTGGTCGGATAATGAGCCATCGATGATCACAGTGTTCCATTTGCGCTTGTCGAGGTGGCATCCGGGAACCGCCCAAGGTCGCAGGTTCGAGACGTGCCCGGCCCATGTGGGAGCGCGAGACGGGTAGGTCCTGCGAGCGCCTCCCCTAGAGGGGGAAGGAAGAGAAACAAGCGCCCGCCGACGATGGCCCGTCTGGAATCCGGCGCGCCGGTCGGTCATGACTCCAAAGGGATCGTCATCGTCGACCGTCGAGGCAACCATCCATTGACCTCGAACGACCGCCTTGCTCGCCACCACACGTTTTACTCGCGTCACGCACCTGCGAGCCACCGGCATGCGCCTATTTCGTGTTAGCCCTTGATTGCGCCCCCGAGGCCGTTGCCGCGCAGGAACGAGCGCTGAAAGATGAGGAAGCCCGCGACCGGCACGAGGCACGCGATGAACATCGCGGCGAGGAAGACGCCGAGCTCCGTTTGGGATTGGATCGTCGGCAGCCGCACCGACAGCGGCTGCTTGTTCGGATCGGCGAGCACGAGGAGCGGCCAGAGGAAGTCCTTCCACGAGGCGAGGACCGCGAAGACGGACACCACGCCGAGGATCGGTTTCGACATCGGCAGCACGATCTTCGTGAACAACGTGAACGGCCCGGCGCCGTCGATGCGCGCCGCCTCGAAGATCTCGCGCGGCAGGTTGTCGAAGAAGCGCTTCACGATCACGACGTTGAACGCGCTGGCCCCCGCCGGCAACCACACCGCCCAGTAGCTGTTGATGAACGAATGGTGCACGAGCGGCGGGTGCACGATCTCGATGTACAGCGGCACGAGCAGAACGACCGCAGGGACGAACAACGTCGTGAGGAGCAGGCCGGTGATCACCTTCGCGTAACGCGGTCGCAGCACCGACAACGCGTAGCCGCCGGTCGTGGCCACGACGATCTGCACGAGCCAGGAGCCAAAGGCGAGGACGACGGTGTTCCAGAAGTAGCGTCCGACGCCGACGTTCACCCACGCGTCTCGCAGGTTGTGCCACGCCGCGCCGTGCGAGAAGAGCGCCATCGGATGACTGATCGTGTCGTTGGTCGGCGTGATCGCAGATTTCGCGAGCCAGAGCAGCGGCCCGAGCCCGCCGACGACGAGCAGCAGGAGGAGCAGCACGTGCGCGCCGCCCACGCCGAAACGAATCGACGGCTTCCGCCACTCCGACGGAGTGATCAAGGCCGCAGGGCGCCGCTCGCTCATTCGTCGCTCCACGACCGCGTTGCGCGCAGATACGCGAGCGAGAACAGCGCCAGGAACACGGCGAGCATGAGACTGAGCGCGGTGGCTTTCCCGTAGTCACCGCCGAGCGAGTTTCCGAACGCGTAGTCGAAGATCAGCAACAGGACGGTGAGCGTCGAGTTCGCGGGCCCGCCGGAGGTGAACAGGTACGGCTCGAGGAACACCTGGGCCGTCCCGATGATCTGCAGGATCATCGTCACGAGCAGCACTCCACGCAACTGCGGGAGCGTGACGCGCCACACTTTCTGCCACAGCGTCGCTCCGTCGACCGCGGCAGCCTCGTACAGCTCTGTGTTCACGGCGGTGAGTGCCGCGAGATAGATGATCACCGTGGCGCCGGCGTTCGCCCAGGTCGACTCGAGGACAAGCGACGGCATCGCCCATGACTGAGACTGCAGCCAGGGGTACGGCCCCAGGTGCACCCAGCCGAGCATCGTGTTGAAGACCCCGACGGAACCGCCGTCGTAGAACGTCTTCCAGAGCAGCACCGCGACCACCGGCGGAATCACCACCGGCAGATACACGAGCGCGCTGAACAAGCCGCGGCCGCGCCGCACCTCGCTCATGAGCACCGCCGCGATCAGCGGGATCGGGTAGCCGAAGATCAACGCGAGCAGCGCGAAGTAGGCCGTGTTCTTCACCGCGATCGGCAGCAGCGGATCGTGGATCACCGCGCTGAAGTTGCCGAGGCCGACCCACGTCGGCGCGGTCACGAGGTTCGTGTGCTGCAGCGACATGACGACCGAGCGGGCGATCGGATACCACGAGAACGCTCCGAAGACGACGAGCAGCGGCAGCAGGAAGAGCAGCGTCGACAGGCCGCCGCCGCGCACCCACGTCAGCGGGGAGCGGCGCACACGATGCCGTGCCGCGAGCGCCGCTCCCTCGATCTTGATCTCGCTGATCGCACTCATTCGGTTTGCCCGCCGGTGGACGGTGGGTCGAAGCGCCACCGTCCACCGCCTGCCCTCAAACTAACTCCCGGTCGAGATCGCCTGCTGTGCGGCCTGATTCGCCTGCTTCAGCAGCGCGGGGATGTTCGCGTTCCTGTCGGTGAGGACCGCCTCGACGGGCGCGTTGAGCGCGTGGTAGACGCTCTGCGTCGACGCGGCGGGCTCCGGAATCAACTGCTGGTTGAAGACGTCCGTCAGGAACGGCTTCATCTGCCGGATCGGAACGTTGATGTAGGGCTTGATCCAGCTGTTCGCGAGGTCGTACTGCGCCTTGTTGAACAACGGGAGCGCGGGCACACCGACCGGCTGAGCGTTCGCCGTCAGGGTCTTCGCGTTCGCGACCGCCCTGCCCTTCGACACGAGCGGCGCCTCGTAGTAGAAATCGATCCACTTCAGCGACGCAGCCTTCTCGGCCGCGTTGGCCGTCGGCTTGACCGAGACGAGCGTTCCGCCGCCGAGCACACCCGCCTTCTTGTTCTTTGCGAGCGGAAGGGCGGCGAGGCCGTAGACCGACGGGTCGATCTTCGATGCCTGCACGAGGTTCGTGTAGACGTCCGAGCCGCTGACGTACATGCCGACGTTCCCCGCCGCGAACGCCTGATTGATGTCGCTCCAGCCGTAGTCGAAGTTGGAGCCCATCGAGTTGTCGACCCAACGCATGTGGTGGAGCATGTTCAGCGCCGCCACGGTCTGGGGGTTGTCGACCGTCGCAACTGCGTCCTTGCCGGTGCCCTTCTCCATGCGGCCGCCGAGCGTGTAGACGACCGTCGTGAGGATCCAGCCGGCGGTGTTGTCGTCCTTGCCCATCTCGACGTAGCCGGCCTTGCCGGTCTTCTGCGAGATGGCGAGCGCGTCCTTCGCGACCTGCGCCCACGTCGTCGGCGGCTTGTTCGGGTCGAGGCCCGCCTGCGCAAACAGCTTGCGGTTGTAGTGCAGCGCCTGCGCGTACGCGCCCTTGGGCAGTGCGACGACGCGGCCCTTCGAGTCGGTGCCTTCGGCGAGGACGGTCTTGTTGTACTTCGAGAAGTACGGCAGCGCCTTCGCCCCCGCCGTCAGGTCAGCGAGTTGCCCGTTGTCGCCGAGCGTGCGTGCGTCGGTGAACGGCACCTCGAAGACCGTCGGCAGTGTGTTGGCGGCGAGCTTCGCCGCGAACGTCGGGGCGGTCCACTGGTACTCGACGGGCTTGATCTTGATCGACGGGTTCTTCCTCTCGAACTGTGCCACTTGCGCGTTGAACTGCTGGATCGCTGCGGGTGTCGAGCCCGGGATCAGCGACGCGACGCTGATCGTCACCGACTTCGTGGCCGATCCCAGAGCGGCGGTCGTCGCGCAAACGGCCAGGAGGCCCGCGACGGCCACACCGGCGGCCAAGCGAATGGACTTCATCGTCCTTCCTTTCCGTTGGGCAATGGACGCAGCCAGACCGTGGTGTCGGGAGGGACTGCACCTCCCGTGAGCTCGTTGCTCGCAATGAGCACCTCAGCGCCGGTCGGGAGCTCGACCGAGGCGGCGTCGAAGTTCACGAGGCAGGCGAAGCGATCCCCGCGCCCGAACATCAGCGCACCCTCGGGCGACGGCAGCCAGGTGACCGAGGAGCTGTCGCCCCACGGTGCCGAGCGGCGCATGCGGAGTCCGTTGCGGTACAGGCTCAACATCGATGTGGGATCGGTTCGCTCGGCTTCGACGGTCAGAGTCGCCCACGCTGAAGGCTGATCGAGCCAGGTGCGCACACCGTCGGCGCTGAAGCCGAACGGTGCTTGGGCTCCCGACCACGGAACAGGGACGCGGCACCCGTCTCGACCGGGGTCGCGCCCGCCGGAGCGGAGCCACATCGGATCCTGCCGACGATCGGCCGGGATGTCCTCGACCTCGGGCAGCCCCAGCTCTTCGCCCTGGTACACGTACATCGAGCCCGGCAGTGCCATCGAGAGCAGCGCCGCCGCCCGCGCCCGACGCGTGCCGAGAGCGAGGTCGGTCGGCGTCCCTTCACGCTTCGAATCGAAGGAGAAGCTCGTGTCCTCCCGGCCGTACCTCGTGACCGGGCGCGTCACGTCGTGGTTCGAGATCACCCACGTCGGCGGCGCGTCCACGAGCGCGTGCACTGCGATCGCCGATTGGATCGATTGACGCATCCGCGCCGGCTCCCACGGACAGGAGAGGAAGTCGAAGTTGAACGCAGTGTGGAGCTCGTCGGAGCGGAGGTAGCGCGCGAGGCGTTCGGCGTCGGGGAGCGACAGCTCTCCGACGAGAAGTCGCGCGTCGGCGTATCCATCGGCGATCGCACGCCAGCGGCGGTAGATCTCGTGCAGCGCGTCGCGATCCTCGTACGGATGCTCTCCCTGTGCGACATCGGTCTGCTCGGGCAACGCCGGGTCCTTGACGAGCAGCGCGGCGGAGTCGATTCGGACACCGGCGGCTCCACGGTCGAACCAGAAGCGCAGCACGTCCTCGTGCTCGGCCGCCACATCCGGATGCGTCCAGTTCAGGTCGGGTTGCTGCGGAGCGAAGAGGTGCAGGTACCACTCGCCGTCCGCGACCTGAGTCCAGGCCGGCCCACCGAAGATCGACCGCCACGCGTTCGGCGGGCGGTCGCCCGACCGGAACCAGAATCGCTGCCGCGCCGGCGACCCCGGCGCCGCGGCGAGCGCTTCCTGGAACCACGGATGCTCGTTCGACACGTGGTTCGGCACGACGTCGACGATCGTGCGGATGCCGAGCGTCCGCGCCTCGCCGATCAACTCCTCGGCCTCCTCGAGCGTGCCGAAGACCGGGTCGATCGCGCGATAGTCGACGATGTCGTAGCCGTTGTCGGCAAGCGGCGACGGGTACCACGGGTTGAACCAGAGGGCATCGACGCCGAGGTCGTGCAGGTACGGGAGCCGCGCGCGGACACCAGCGAGGTCGCCGGTCCCGTCGCCGTTCCCGTCGGAGAAGCTCCGGACGTAGACCTGGTACACGACTGCGTCGCGCCACCACGGCCGCTCCGCCTGCGCGGCTCCCTCCGGCGCTCGGAGGGAGTCGAGGTCGGAGGGAGCCGCGGTCGCGGCGATCGTCTCGACGTTCGTCACCGGGTGGATCTGTGACACACCGTGCAGGCGATTGCAAGAACAGAGTGAAAACTCGCAATTTTCTGACGAATTGCGTCAGACTTGCACGAGCCGAGCAGTTGCGGTCGAGCCGCGGGCAACGATCTCCGGCTCGAAGAAGAGCTCCTCCGCGGTCACCGGCGATCCTTCGATCTGCGAGACGAGCATCTCGACCGCGGCCCTGCCGATGGCCTCGATCGGCTGCCGCACCGTCGTCAGGGGCGGATCGGTGCAACTCATCAACGCAGAGTCGTCGTAGCCGACGACCGACAGCTCGCCCGGCACGCTTACGCCGACCCGCCGCGCGGCGCGGATCGCCCCGAGCGCCAGCGGATCCGACGCGCAGACGATGCCGGAGACGCCGCGGACGATCAGGCGCGCCGCCGCCGCGTGGCCTCCCTCGACGGAGAAGCGGCTCCGTTCGACGAGGTCGCGGTCGTGGCTGCCGGTCACCGCGTCGAAGGCAGCGAGCTTGCGGCGAGACGGCACGTGATCGGGCGGGCCGAGGACGAGCCCGATTCGCTCGTGGCCCAGCGACCGCAGGTGACCATACGCCTGCTCCATCGCGACGGCGTCGTCGGTCGACACCCGCGGAAAGTCGAGATGGTCAGCCGCGGCGTTCACGAGCACGACGGGCAGGCGCAGCTGCAGAAGACGGGTGTAATGGTCGTGCGGCGCGTCTGCCTCGGCGTACTGACCGCCGGCGAAGATCATCCCGGACACCTGGCGCTCGAGCAGCATCTCGACGTACTCCGCCTCGGACATGCTCCCGGTTCGCGTGCAGAGGACGGCGTTGAAGCCGCGCTGCGCGAGAGCGCCTCCGACCACCTCGGCGAGCGCCGGAAAGATCGGATTCTGCAGCTCGGGGACAACGAGCCCGACCATCCGCGCCTTCCGACCGCGCAGGGAGGACGGCCGCTCGTAGCCGATGACGTCGAGTGCGGTGAGCACCGCGGCGCGTGTCGCGTCCGAGACGCCGGGCTTGCCGTTGAGCACGCGGCTGACCGTTGCCTCGCTCACGCGCGCCTGCTTCGCCACGTCTGCCAGCTTGCCGGCCACGTTGCAAGATTACGGCAAAAGGCTGCAAAAGACCGGCTGAGGGGATATCACCATCCCGAACGCACCGCGGAGGTCGTCGTATTGCTGGAAGCCGGGCGGCGCCGGACGATTTCAGCTCATCGACTTTGCCCACCACGTCAGCAACGGCCCAGGCCTCGGCCGTCGTCTCGTTCGACCCCGCGAGGTCGGATTCGCGAGCGATCAAGGTCGCTGGAGCCGCTCCGGTACTCGACCCACCCGCGAGGTAGTTCGAAGGCACAGGCGGGTGTGTCTCCGGCGGCCGTCCTCCAGCGCGCGTGAACGGATGCGTCCTCCTCGTGGGTCGTGTTCGTCGAACGAGACGCGTCGCGCCCGCGGGGCAGCGAGAGGAAACGAGTAACGGGGCGGGTTGCGTTTTTGTTGCGGCCAGCTATAGCGTGGCGCTGTGGCCAATCTGGCTCTGCTGGATCTGGTGCTTCCGTACGTCTTACGCGGCGAGAACATGGGTCCGACGCACGCCGCGCTCAGCGTGCTGCGCGTCGTGCAGTTCGAGACCGCGACCGACGAGCTCGGCATCGCCCTGCGCGGCCACTGCGAGGTCAACGGCTCGCTCGACTTCTTCCCGAGCAGCGGCACGCTGGTGGCGGGCAGCGTCGACGAGGCGGCACCGCCGCACGACCCCTCGCGTAGTGACCCGATCTTCGACCTGCGCGACACGACGATCGACTTCGAGCTGTTCGTGCCGCGGCAGGGATCGCAGATCATGAGCGCCGCCCAGCCGCAACTGAACGCTGCGGCATCCGACACGACCGCGTTGCTCGACGATCTCGCCGCGGCGACGCCGAGCGACTACCCGTCGACGGGCTTCGTGTTCGACCTCATCCTCAACGCTCCGAAGGTCCGGCCGCCGTTCCTGCACCCCGCCAAGGTGAGCCCGATCGGAACACTGATGCCCGACGAGTCCGTACAGGAGGTCGCTCTCGTCCTGCCCCGGCTGCGCTTCCGCTTCAGCCACGGCAACGCCGCCGGCAGTCAGCTCGTTCTGTCGTTCGTGGGCGCCGGCGTGTCCAGCCTCGACGACCCGGGCAGCGTCGAGGTCTCGGAGTTCATCGCGATGGAGCCGCCCTACGCCTACGTCGGCGGCGCCGACGCGCGCGCCTTCGGCATCGGCTTCCGCAGCGCGACGCTCGACCTCGACGGTGACTTCACGCCGCCGGCGCTTCGCGACAAGGCCGGCGTCGGCGACGACTGGACCGGCCTGTACCTGCCGGAGGTGCGGGTGTTCGTCGCGCCCGACGGGCTGCGCAACCTCGCGTTCGAAGCCGGCGCCCAGGAACTACTGATCGGGCTCGGCCGCACCACCGGCATCTGGGGCGACTTCGACGCCGCGCTCGTGCAGCAGGGCGGCGGCGACCTCAAGATTCTCCCGCGCTTCCAGGCCGGCGACAGGACGTTCGGCGTCACGCTCGGCGCGAAGGACGCCACCACCGGAGTGCAGGCGGCCGAGGCGCGCGTGCCGCAGAACTCGACGATCATCGTCGACGTCAGCGGCGGCCGCCCGCCGTACACCCGCACCGTGAAGATCAACGGCACGTCGCAGCCGTCCGCCGTGCAGTACGACATCGATCTCGGCACCGGCGGCACCGCGACGATCGACATCGAGGTGCACTCCGGCTCGCCGACCGCGCAGCCCGCGAAGATGCACATCGACATCACCCGGCTGACCCCGGAGGTGACGGTCGGGACGCCAGGCGGCGCCGCCGGCACGAACGGCGCCTCGACGCATGCCACGATCACGGGGACGACCGGCCCGTTCACGTTCACGCTGAGCGACGGCCCCGGCGAGCAGGTGGCGCTGCGCAGCTCGCCGCCCGAGCCGGCACTGCTGTGGAACTCGGCGCCCGGCGTCACGAACGCAGGCCCGAGCGCCGAGCTGTCGAGCACCGTCGCCGCCGGCGCCGATCGCACCTTCTCGGTGAGCAAGCCGGCGCCGCCGACGCCGGCCACGCTCGACTACTACTTCTTCTTCGACAGCCCGAGCGCCGGCGGCTCGACGGCGATGTCGACGCAGCCGGCCGTGAGCAAGGTGGCGACTACGTGGTCGCCCGGCGCCCAGGACCCCGTCGCCGCCTATGCCGAGCACTTCCAGAACCTCGCCAACGGCACGACGATCACGATCGTCGGCGACGCGAGCTACGAGGGCGACCCGAACCAGAAGGGCTACAACACCTCGCTGGCGTGGCGCCGTGCCACCGCTGTGCAGGCGGCGATCGGCTCGCGGTTCGCGGCGAAGAACTTCAACTTCGTGATCCAGCCGGCGCTCGCCGACCCGCAGGCGCCGACCGCCGCCGAGCAGAACGCGTGGGCAACGGCGGTCGGCTGGACGTCGCACGCCGCGCCGAACGACCGAGCGCACTGGCGGGCGTCCGTCTCGTTCACGCCGAACACGCCCGCGGCGAACGGCACCGTCACCGTGCACCGCGACGCCACCCCGCCGGCACCGAGCACGCCGGTGACGAGGGACCCGCCGCCGCCCGAGGTGTCGCCGCCGCCGAGCTGGTTCCGGTCGGCGAAGGTGACCGTGCGCATCGTCGACAGCCAGCTGATCGCCCTCCAGCTCGACCTGGAGATCGACGTCAACACGATGACGGAGGAGAAGCTGCAGGGGCAGATGGCCGGCGCCCCGGCCGGGACGCAGCTGCCGCGCGGCAAGACGCTCGACCACGGCACACCGGTCGGGCCGAACAACCCCGCCGACGGGATCATGGCCATGCGCGTCCTCGTGCAGACCGACCCGTCGACCGGGCGCTGGACGACGCTGCTGACGGTCGGCGCCGATCCGGCCGACACCGACGGGCTCGTGCACTTCGGGTGGATCCCGAACGTCGACCCGATGCCGGCGTCCAAGGACCTCGGCGTCACGTTCCTCGGCTCGTATCTCAGCTTCTGGCCGATGCTGGCCGCGGTGCCTCCGGTCGACGCGGTGCGCAACGCGGCCGAGGGCCGCGAGGGCGGGGTCGTCGACGCCACCCTGTCGGCGGCTGCGCTCGTCGTGCCCGGCGTCGTCGCCGCGCTGCCGTGGTTCGCCGTCGAGCGGGTGATCCTGTTCGGCGCCGAGTACCTGCACAGCCAACTCGGCGACGGCTTCACCGGCACGTTGCTCGCCGACATCGAGGTCGACTGGTCGATCGACCTCCTCGGTCTCGTCACGATCAAGCGCGAGCAGCCGCTGAAGATCCGCTACAAGGCGATCGGCCTCAGCCTCACGAACCGCGACGGTGACGACGACGGGACGACCCCCGGCGAGCGCTGGGACTTCCGTCCGGTGTTCGACGCGACGCGCGGCTACACGATCGACGTCGCGAGCGGCGGTGGCCTGCATATCGCCGAGCCGCTCGGCCAGATCCTGCGCGTCCTGGGCGCGCGTCTCTCGCGCTCCAACCCGATGACGCTGGAGGTCGACATCGCCCTCGGGGTCGACCTCGGCGTGGTCGCCATCGACCAGGCGAGCGTGCGCGCATACCTCGACGACCCGACACGCCTGCCCGAGCTCACCGCTCTCGCCGCACGCATCGACATCCCGGGCGTGATCGCGGGTGCCGGCTACATGCGCATCGGCAACGAGGTCGACTCCGACGGCAACACGATCGGCACGATCGGCGGTCAGCTCGACCTGACCATCCGCCCGGTGAGTGTGCGCGTCTGCGCCGCCGTCGAGGTCGCCACGATCACGGAGGCGGCCACCGGACGCCAGACGACCGGCGTGTACGTCGGGCTCAGCGTCGTGCTCCCCGCCGGCATCCCGCTCGGCAACACCGGCCTCGGCATCTTCGGCTTCCGCGGCATCTTCGGCATGCACTACGAGCGCAACGCCGAGATCGGCGCCAACACCGGCGCGCCGGCGCTCGCGTGGCTGAAGGCGGCCGGCGGCCAGCCGCACCTGCTGCGCGGCCCCGACCTCTCCGGCCCGGGCACGGGCCAAATCCTGTGGAAGCCGAAGATCGACCACTGGTCGTTCGGCGTCGGGATCTTGATCGGGACGATGGAGGGCGGCTACCTCATCAACCTCGACGGCACGTTCCTGCTCGAGCTGCCCGGGCCGCGCGTGCTGATCTTGATGAACGCCCGCATCGTGTCGCCGCCGCCGAGCGTCGGCGAGCTCGGGATGACGGTGGGGATCCTCGCCGTGATCGAGATCACGCCCGAGCACTTCCTGATCGGGATCCTCGTGACGTGGGAGGTCGAGAGCCTCGTCAAGATCGTCATCCCGGTCGAGGCGGTGTTCCCGTTCGGCTCCGACGCCGACGACTGGCACATCTACCTGGGCGCGCGCAAGGACTACGGACAGTCGGTCGAGATCGACGTGCTCGGGATCGTCAAGGGCACCGGCTACCTGATGTTCCGTGGCGACGGGCTCAACCAGTTCGACAACGGCCACGCCACGCTGCCTGCACTCACCGGCTTCTTGATCGCCTTCGGCGCCGCCGCGTCGTTCACGTGGGGCGACGTCGACGCCGGAATCTACATCAAGGTCGGCGGCGGGATCGACGCGGAGCTGGGCTTCAAGCCGTTCACGCTGGCGGGCAACATCTACGTCGCCGGCGAGCTCCGCCTGTGGATCGTGTCCATCGGCGCCGACGCCTCGCTCACGGTGCTCGTCGCGGAGAACGACACCGGCGACGACCTCAATGTGTCGATCCACGGCCAGGCCTGCGGGCACGTCGACTTCTTCTTCTTCTCCGTGTCGGGTTGTGTCGAGATCGAGATCAGCGGGCCCGATCCTGTCGCGCCGTTCCCGCCGCTCGTCGAGAAGGTCTCGCTGCAGTCGCGCTCGCCTGCGCTCGCGCAGGGCTCGGCCGTCGACCGCGGCGTCGACACGAGCCTCGGCCAGGCGCCGGAGCAGACGGCCACCGTGCCGGCGGACACCGCGATGCCGGTCGTGCCGATCGACGCCATCCCTGTGATCTCGATGCTCGTGCCGCCCGTCGCCTCCGCCGGCGCCACCGTCGACGGCCTCGGCACCGCGCTGACGACGGCGCCCGGCGTCGGCGGCGACGGCTTCGCCGAGCGGTCCGGCGACCGCTACCACTACGAGATCACCGAGATTCGCCTCGAGCGCGTCAAGGGCAACGGCCAGCTCGACACGCCCGTGCTCGCGGGCGGCACCGGCGCCGGGGCCGCGCCGGTGGTGTGGTGGACGATCAACTCGTCGACGCAGGCCAACCCGGCGGCGCAGCTGGCGTTGCTGACGTGGCAGGCGGCGCCGGCGACGAAGGCGATCGAGTACACCGAGAAGCTCGTCGAGACGATCACCGACCGCTGGGGCACGGTGTGCACACCGGCGGCGCCGCCGGCCGAGGTGCTCTGGACGTTCCTCCTCGAGCCGCTCGGCGCGTCCGCCACCGGGTGGGACCTCGAGGGCATCGCCTGGCCCGACCCGCCCGGGACGCAGCGAAGCACGCCGCCCGGCACGTCGCTGCACGTCGGCGAGCGCTGGCGCACCGGCGACCCGCAGCTCGACGCGCTGCGCGGCGTGATCCCGGCGATCGTGATCGGCTCGACCGTGAAGTGCGATCGCCGCGACACCCGGCCGGAGCGGCCCGACATCCACGAGATCCTCGGCACGAGGCTCACCCACCTCCCGCTTGCCGTGCGGCGCTCGCCCGCGTTCCTCGCGAAGGCCGAGGCGGCGACGGCGACCATCGACGCGCTCGCCGAGCGCGCCGAGCCGGCGACGTTCGACCACGTGCTGACGCAGACCGCACTGGGCACGCCGGTGCCGGCCCCGCAGTGGCACCTCGCCCTGCAGTCCCTCGGACGCGCCGTCGTCGACCTGCCGCCGGCGGTCTCGACGCAACAGGGCGTGTGCCCGATCAAGGTGCTGGAGGCGCCGATGCTCGACAACGGCCTCGCCACGAACTTCGCGGACAAGGCGACGCGGCGCACGTTGGCCGCCGCAGGGATCAAGGACGAGAAGCGCGACCTCTACGACGTCGTGCAGCTGCACACCGGGGCCTACGAGTCGCTCGAGCTGCTGCTGCTCGTGCCGCGCGCGATCGCGGCGTCGAGGACACTGGTCGCCCGTGTGCTCGACGCCACCGGCGCCGAGACCGACCGTGTGGTGGTCGGCAGCGGCGACCTGCTGGCGGCCGGCACGGCGCTGCCGCCGGACTGGGTCGATCCCGCCGGCCCCTGGGCCGACGACGTCGACGATCTCGTGCGGTGGGCCAACACGACGCCGAACCTGCCCGCCTACGTCAAGGTGCCCGCGGCGAAGGATCCCGGCGCGATCGTCGAGATCGGCCTGACGACGCCCTCGAGCGGCTCCCAGCAAGGCCTCGGCACGGTCGAGACGCATGTCGCGGCATTCCCGAAGGGCGGCGTCACGCCGCGCTACCTCGTCGCTGCGATCGGCATGGTGTCGGCGGCCGAGGTCGCCCGGCACGACTGGGATCAGCACCAGATCGACGAGGACCACGACACGCTGACCAACGCCGTCGGCCCGGCGAGCAGCGACCACGCGCTGCTCGAACCGGACTCGCGCTACCGGATCGTCGTCGAGTACTTCGCGACCCGCAAGAGCGACACGACGGCGCTCGGCGACGCGGCGCACCCGGAGAGCCAGACGTTCTGGTTCCGCACCGACACGATCGCCGCCGACCCGAACGACAACACGCAGCTCGTCTACACCGACACGCCCGACGCGGTGCCCGTGCGCCTCGACCCGTGGACGATGATGACGATGCCCGACGACAACGAGAAGGGCTGGTTCGGCCGGGAGAAGCTGCGCCTCGTCTTCAACACGCACGACGTCGACCGCTTCTTCGGCGCCTACGGCAAGGAGCTGCGCCTGCGGCTCGAGGCGGCCAACGGCGAGCATCCCGAGGGCACCGACACGACGCCGCACCCGCTGCCGATCGACGACACCAGCCTGATCCCCATCGTCGCGACGCTGCTCTCGCCGTGGGACCAGGCGCTGACAGAAGCCGTCGGACGCGGCGAGCCGGATTGCATCGACGTCGACGAGACGCGCGTCCAGCACAGCGAGGTGCAGTTCGACATCCCGCTGCACCCGTTCATGGAGTACCTCCTCGACGTGGAGCTCGTCGACCAGGGCGCTGCCGAGTCGGCGCGCGGCCCGCGCGTGTTCCGCCGCCACTTCACGACCGGCGGCTTCGGCACGATCGACGGCTTCGCCTGGTCGGTGTCGAGCGTGCTGCGCAGCGCGCGCGCGGCGCCGGTGGACGCGTTCGCCACGATGCTCTCGTCGCTCGGCGCCCACCCGCAGGGCAGCGCCGTCGACAGCCACCTCGCCGGCTACCAGATCGAGCCGCTCGGCGTGCCCGACCATCCGCAGGTCGTCGTGTTCTGGCAGCAGGCCGGCACGGCCGACCCGCAGCCGGCGGCGATCATGATCGACGCCACGGAGCCGCTGTCGCGCTCGCGCAACTACCCGCACGAGATCACCGACACGACAGTGCCCGATGCGCCGCAGCGCTGGATCCTCGAGCCGCGTGAGTGGCTGACGCTGCGCGGCGGCGGCGACGCGGGTGCCGTGAGCGGGATCGTCTACGCGCCGGGCGACCAGCGCGCGTTCGTGATCCTCGCCCCCAACTCCCGCGGCCGCCACGTGACCGTCGACCTGGTGTCGTTGGCGATGCCCGACCTGCCGTTCCTCGACAACGGCGAGCACGCCTACAACCTCGTCGACATCACGCTCGACCACGCGCCCTGGGAGGAGGTGTAGCGATGGCCCGGCGCGTCGACCCGCACACCTTCATGCTCATCGGTTGCGTCACCGACTGGGACGCGATCGGCAAGACCGAAGCGCAGCAGGTCGCTGCCGCCGAACTGGCGAAGCAGCGCGGCCTGCAGAGCCCGCGAGTGCTCCAGCTGCGCTGGTTCTTCGACCCGGCCCTCGGTTACCCGCGCACGCCGTTCACGGTGTGGGCGCGGGTCCGCAAGGCCGCCACCTCTGCGCCGGCGCCGATCACGTTCACGCCGATGCTGTTCGGCAGCGCGCCGACGCTGCTCCTCGACGGGCCCTACCCGGAGGTACTCGTCCAGGTCAGCGGCGGACCAGGCGGCCTCGCCGTCGGCATCAACGGCATGCCGATGGCGGCGCCGATCGTCGACATGAAGCCGATGGCCGGCGGGGCCACGACCGTGCGTCTGAGCGCGCCCGAGATGCGCGTCGTCATGCTCCCGGCCGGCACGACGGTGACCGGCGTGTTCGCCCTGGGGAACTCGGTCGCCGACGACAAGGCGTGGACGGCGATCGAGATCGTCGGCCTGCCCGGCGACGGCACCGCCGCCACGGGCACCGACCTGCTCGCCGAGCAGGGTCTCGTCAGCGCGCTGACCGACCCCGTGTCGGCGGCCCTCGACCGCTTCAGGCGCGGCGCGCCGCTCTACGGCTGGCGGCCGCAACTCGAGGCCGGCGCCTCCGCTCCGGCGTGGCTGCTCGCCGACCCGACCGCGATGATCAAGCTGTTCCAGGGCGAGATGCTGCCCGACTTCGTCGACATGGTCGACAACGCCGGCGCCGCCGACCAGCAGCTGCGCACCTACGTCCGCACGCTGCCCACGCCGACGGGGCAGACGGCGCAGGCGACGTTCAACCCGCTGCGGGTGCTGATGATCGGTGCCACCACCGATCCGCTCAACTCGCTCGTCACCGGCTTCGGCACCGCGTACGACGCGGCCGTGCTGGGCGACCGCGTCGCGATCGCCGCGTCGCACCTGTCCACGGTGAACCTCAGCCCGCAGGTCGACTTCATGGTCACCGCCACGTTCGTGGACGCCCTCGGCAAGGACGTCGAGTGGGCGGCGCTCCTGCTCGGCGGCGTGAGCACCAGCCTTCCGCCCGCGACCCCTGCGACGGTCACCGCGGTGAGCCAGGGCGTGCAGTCGCCGGCTGCGCTCGACGGCCCGTTCCAGCCCGTCGTCACCGTCTCGTGGGACGCCACGCCGACGATCCTGCCGTTCCATCTCGGCAGCCAGGCGCTGGCGCGCCGCGGCATCGTGCCCGCGGCCGGTTCGGTGCCGCTGATGGAGAAGCGCCCGAACGACGTCGCCCTGCAGCCGATCGGCGCATCGGTGAGCACGACGAACCCGCATCGGCGCGCACTGTCCGACGGCACGTACGACATCGTGGGCACGGTCGCCACCAACACGGCGCGCTACTCGGTCGCGACGCAGGACATCTTCGGCCGCTGGTCGCCGTGGGGTAACGCCTCGTGCGACGTCGCCGAGCCGCCGGCGGGCAAGGTCACGCTGCTCGGGCCGCAGCTCGACACGATCCTCGCGGCCGGGCCGTGCCCGGCGACGCTCACCGTCGACCTGGCGTGGGACTGGGCCAACCGCACCCCGCAGACCATCGACCTCGTCGGCCGCTGCTACGGCCAGGTGTGGCCGCAGGACCCGCCGACCGATCTTTCCGTGCCCGCGATCCCCGGCGCGTTCCGCACCGGCCAGACCGGGCTGCTCGCGTCGATCACCTTCGCACCCGACGGCTCGATCACCGCCGTCACGCCGGGCAGCGGCCTCACGGCGACGCCGCAGCACCTCTCCCCCGACTCGACCGAGTTCGTCGTCGCCCCGGTCACGCTGCGCGGGCCGCGCCGCTACCGCCTGACCGTCACCGGCTTCGACCTCGATTTCGACGTCAACGGACGCTGGGGCCTGGCCCTCTGGGCGCGCGGCACCGAGCACGTCGCCCCGGGCCGCGTCGGGCCGTGGCCGTCGTCGCCGACGGTGACGTCGGCATCCGACCCGCGCCCGCCCGTGATCCAGTCGACGTACGAAGCCGTGCAGCTCGCCAGCCTGCGAGACGCGCAGGGCCTGCACCACGCGAAGCTCGAGTGGACGCCGATGGCCGGCTCGGTCGAGTACCGCGTCTACACCGCTGCCGAGTCGACGTTCCGGGCGCTCACCGGCATGCCGGTCGTCACGCCCGACATGACCCTGACGCAGCGCCTGGCCGCGCTGCGGGCGACGTTCCAGGCGAACCCGGCGCGGCGGCCGTTCACGCGCGACTCGGCAGCGGCGCTCACCGGCACCTCGACGCAGGTCACGCTGCCGCGCGGCACCAAGGACATCCACCTCTTCGTCGTCCTCGGCGTCAGCGCCGGCGGCGTCGAGTCGGACTGGCCGGTGGCCACCGACGCCCAGTGCGGCAAGCGCTTCGTGGCCTTCGCCGCGCCGCAGACGGTCGCGCCGGGCCCGCCGGCGCTCGAGCTCTCGCTCGCCGGCGACGGCGAGACGATCGCGTTCGCCGCCAACGTACGCGTGAAGACCGCCGCCGGCGCGCGCGTCGCGAAGGTCGACCTGCACCGCGTGCGCGTCCCCGACGCAGCCGTGTCGGTCGACATGATGGGACCACCGGTCGCGACGGTCTCCGGCAGCGGCAGCGGCTTCACCGTCGTCGCCACGCCGCCCGGCGACCCCGACTCGCGCAGCGACGACGGCCGCGCGCAGCCGATCGGCACGATCACCGGCGTCGACGCGGTGCCCGGCTCGTGGAAGCCGGTCTTCTACCGCGCCGTCGCGTGGGGCACCGACGACGCCGACCGTGGCCAGTACGGCGTGCGGTCGCAGGCGAGCGTCGTCCGTCAGGTGGTCGTGCCGCCGTCCGCGCCGCCTGATCTCAGCGCGCTCGCCTTCGTGCTCCCGGTCGCCGGGTCGGCCAACGCGCGCATCGACCTCACCACTGCCGCTCCGGTCGACCCGACCCCGCTCGGCCCGCACGTGCTCGAGGCCGAGGTGGTGGCGACCGACTCGGCCGGCGTGTCGAGCGCCGTCGACCTCGTCGTCGCGAAGGCGCCGCTCGACGAGCTCGCCACCGCCGCTCCGGGCGCCGGGCTCTCGGGCCTCTGGCGCGACCCCACCGCCGGCGGCATCACGGCGCTGCATCTCCTCGTCCGGCGGAGCGACCCGGCGACGACGTTGCGGGTTCGCGTGCGGCTCACCGACCCGCTCGGCCGCATCACCGAGCGCACGCTCGACGTCCCGGTCGTACCACCGGTGCCGCCGCCCGACATCACCAGCCCGACCGTCACAGCCGTCGCCGGCGGCTGGATCCTCGCGTTCACGACCACGGCGCCCGACACGGCGCCGGACGGCGGGGCCTACCGGGTGGACGTGACGTTCCGGCCGTCGACCGGCCGCAACGTCCGGGCCCGCGAGAGCCTCGCCGACATCCCGCTCGCCACGGCGAACGAGGACATCTTCGCGAACGCCAGGGAGGCGATCCCGATCCGGCGCACCAGGCGCACGGGCGGCGTCACCTCGATCGCCGTCGGCATTCGCCGGGCCGGGACCGTCACCGTGTCGGTCGTCGCTCCCGACGGCCAGACGGCGAGCGTCAACCGCCGCATCACTCGAAGGATCGTGAGGTTCCCGTGAGCGAGATCACGTCGGTGACCGTGCTGACGGCAGCGGACGCCGCCAATCAGTTGCAGAGCAAGGGCTTCGACGCCCTCGGACTGACCGTTCCGGCGTTCGGCACGCAATGGTCGACGGCCGCGACCACCGCCGACAACGCAACGCTGCGCCTGTCGGTCACCGGCCCGCGTGCCCCGTTCACCGGCACGTTCCGTCTCGAATCCTCGCCGGTGACGCTCGCTGCAGTCGACGGCACGCCGATCACCTCGGCGGCGGGCGTGCTGCGCCTGCACCCCGAGGCCGTGCACCGACTGGAGACGCTCGTGCGGCTCCGCTACGGCGCGCTGCAGCGGCCGGTGCCGGTGGCGATGGCGGTTCACGGCGTGACGGTCACTGGCCCACAGCTCATGTCGTGGTTCCGCGGCGGCGAGGACATGGGCGTCACGGGTGTGCACGACATCTCGTTCCACGACCGTCGCGGACTGATCATCGATCCCGTCGCCGTCGCCTCGCTGCTCGCCGACCTGATGCTGTTCCGCCCCGCACTCGTCGCCGCAGGCGCGGGCGGCCAGGCGTCGCAGCCCGGTGGTATCTCGACGATCGCCAATCTCGCCGGGCCGGCCGTGCGCGTCCACGTGGTCAGCCCGCACGGCGCCGCCTACCGTTCGCGCCGTACGGTCGCCGAGCTCAAGGTGATCGACGCGGCCGGCACCTTCGTCCGCACCGTGCCGGCGTCGGGCATCGTCGAACTCGCCGCGACCGAGCGCCTCGGCCGCGCCACCACCGACGCCACCGCCGACGCGGCCGCCGGTGCACCGCTCCTGTGGGGCCTGGCGCCGGGCGGCACGCTGCAGGCAACACCGCTCGCCGCACCCGCGTTGCCGACGGGTGGCAGCCCCCCGAGCCCGACGCGGCAGTTCTTCCGCGTCGTCGCGGTCGATCTCGGGTGGCACCTCCTCGGCAACCGCGGCTTCGCACCCGGCGACGCCTCGGTGCCCGGCGAGACCGGCCGCTCGGCCGACGCACCGATCCCGGCGGTGCGGAAGAGCGCGTCCAACTTCGACTTCCTCGTCGACGGGAACGATGTCCTCGGGGCGATGGGGGCGATCTCGGCCGCGTTCCCGGCGGCCGACCCCGACCAGCGCGCGCTGCTCAGCTCACCGCTGATCGAGGCCACGGTGCCGCTGCCGCCGTCGGCAGGCGCGGCCGGGCACTGGCCGGCGTTCCCGTCAGGCCCGGCGCCGAGTGCCGCCGACACGGCAGCGATCCGCCGCTACGACGCCACCGGCACGGCGCAGCCCACGGCGACGTGGCGCAGTCCCGCTACCGGTCCCAAGCGCGACGTGATCGTGTCGTTCCCCGCCGGCTCGCTGCCCGCGGGGACGTACGTGCGCGTCTATCCGCGCACGTTCAAGCTGCTCCGCGGCATCGGCCAGGACCCATCGTTCGTCCGCGGCGACGGCGGGGCGGCGATCATGCCGGCGAGCGGCGACGCGAAGGTGCTGCTCGTCAACCCGTTCCTCCTCACCCCGGTCGACACCGAGCCCGACCCGGCGCAGGTCACGATCGACATCGTCGTCGTCGGCCGCGACGGCACGCGCCGGCTGCTGTCGGCGACGCAAATCGACGTGGGCGCACCGCAGGCATTCACCGACAACGTCGCCGACTTCGGCGGCACGACGTCCCCGCTCGTGACGGGACTGCTCGCCGTTCCGGGCAACACGGCGATCTCGCCGGCGACGGCGTTCGGCAACCCGCAGATCCCGGCGCCGCCGGCGCTGCCCGCGCTGCCCGCCACCCCGACCGTGAGCAACGTGCTCGCCTGGGTGCGGACGCTCGCCAACGAGACGACGTCGCCGCGGATCGGCCCGCACCTGCCGACGCAGGAGCGCTTCGACACGATCCTCGCGCTCGGCTCGGTGGCCACCGGCCAGCAGATCTACGCCTGGAACGCCGTCCTGACGGGCGCGCGCTTCGGCGTCGAGTCGCGTTCCGCGAGCCCGGACCTCGGCGACCCCGGCAACCCGGCCGGCCCCGACGCCCACATCACCGGCGTGCGGGTCGGCGGCCAGCTCGCCTACGACCTTGCGTTCCACGCGCTGAAGCGCTGCCTGCCGGTCGTCCCGCTCGGCGGTCCGGCGGGCTGGATCGTGCAGACCGGCGGCACCAACTGGGACGTCCCGAACCCCGACCCCGACCCGCCCGCCGGCCAGCCGTTCATGGCCGGTGCCGTGCTCGAGACGATCGCCCCGCTCGTCGACTCGCCCGAGCTGTCGTTCATGCCGCTGCCGCCGACCGGGACCTCGGTCGGCACGCTCGTCGGCCAGATCGCCAACGCCCTCGGTGCACCAGCGCCGGCCATCACGATCGCCAACGAGGCGCGCCTGTTGCGTGAGCTGCAGGGCGAGATCCAGACCGCCAAGGAAGGCCAGCGCGACGCGATGTGGTCGATCGCGCGGGCCGTGGCCGAGGCGCGCGAGTACGTGTTCGTCGAGTCGCCGATGTTCGGCCGCACCGCCCGCCCCGACGGGACCCATCCCGAGACCGGTCTCGTCGACCTCGTCACGCTGCTCGCCACCCAGATCACCAACAACCCGCGGCTCAAGGTGATCGTCTGCGTGCCGCGGTTCCCCGACTTCCCGATCGAGCAGGAGAACTGGTTCCGCGCCGCGCTGAAGCAGCGCAAGGACGCGATCGACCTGCTCGTCGCCGCCGACACCAACCGCGTCGCCGCGTTCCACCCGATCGGCTTCCCGGGGCGCACGACCGTCGGCCGGGGAACGGTCGTGCTCGTCGACGACGCCTACGCGCTCGTCGGCACCTCGCATTGGCGACGCCGGGGCATGACGTTCGACGGCGGCTGCGACCTCGTCAGCGTCGACCGCCGGCTGAACGACGCCGGCTCGTCCACAGCCATCGCACGCTTCCGCCAGGAGCTGCTCGCGACGAGACTCGGCGTTCCGATCCCCACCGGAGCGGCGAACACGTCGGCGCTGTGGACGCGCCTCGCCGAGCCCGAGTCTGCGTTCGACGTCGTTCGCGACCTGCTCCAGAGCGGCGGCCTCGGACGCTGCCAGCCCGTCTGGGCCGGGCCGACGGACACCGCCGTGATTCCGGAGACGGACGACAAGACCGACCCGAACGGCCTGCTCGGCGTCGGCCTGCTGAGCACGCTGCTCGGGCTCGTGCCCTGATCACGCGTCGGGCGGCAGCGGCGCGTTCCCCCAGACGAACGCGACGTAGAACGGGTGCCCGCCGGTCACGACCTGGTGGATCGCGCTCCAGGGCGCGTTCACCGAGCCGGACTTCGTATAGAAATTGAACGCGCTCGACGACGTCGAGGCCTGGTTCGAGGAGAAGCCGGTCGGGTCGTCGAAGTCGAACCGCACGGTGTGCCGCGTCCCGGTCGAGTCGTGGTACGCGTAGCGCACCCACCCGTCGGAGCCGTCCACGCTCGGCTTCCTGTCGCGGAGCCAGAAGCGCCCGACTCGGCCCGCGGGAATCGTCTGCGGCGGCTGCACGGCCCACTCGCCGTGCCCGATCCCGGAGCTGTCGAGGGTCAGCTCGTACGGCCCGCCGCGATTGCTGATCTCGATCACGCAGGAGAAGTCGAGCACCTGGTTGATGAAGTCGGTGATGCCGTTGATCCATGACGCGAACGTGTAGCCGGCATTCGTGACGAACTCCGACACGGCCTCGAGGGCCATGTTGAAGCCGTCGCTCAGCGCCTGCATCACGTCCTGGACGGCGATCCCGAAGAGCTTGGCGAAGTTGGCGATGACGTTCGCGAAGAACTGCTCGCTGTAGATCGCGAAGCTCTGGCCGATCGTCGCGGCCGCCTGGTCGCCGACGGTGTTCGGGTCGTTGCTCGTGAGCCCGAGGCTGTCGTAGGAGCTGACGATCTGCTGGTTCTCGGCGCGCACCGCCGACGCCCACTGCGGGACGTCGTCTCGCGGCTGCGGCGTCTTCGGCGTGTCGAATGTGAACTTCACCGTGTTCCCGGTCGTCTCCACGTTCTGGTAGCCCATGCCCTGCAGGGCGTTGACGAGGGCCGAGGTCATGACGCCGTCGAGACACTCGATCGACACGTCCATCTCCAGGTCTTCGGGCTCCGACAACACGCCCCACTTGAACCCGGTCAGCCACCAGTGCCGCTCCGGGCCGCGGGTGAAGAGCGTCTGGCCGTTGCGACGAAGAGTCGACGACATCAGGAGCAACTCGCTGTCGCTCGCGCAGTCGAAGAAGAGGTTGTGCGACGGACTCGAGTCGTGCGCGCGCCTGCCGATCGTGCCGTCGAGGATCCCCTGTAGGAACGACGTGGAGCCGATCGTGCGGTTGTAGACGCCGATCTCGCAACCGGTCTCGAGCGCGTACTGGCCCTTCCAGAGCTCGATCATCCAGGTCTTGCCTGCGTAGTCGAAGAAGATCGGCTCGCAGTCGATGATCGCGTTCATCGCGAGCGCCAACGCGTCGTACCCGTAGGCGTACCCGAACAGGCGCTGCAGCGGGTACATCCGCGAATAGATGATGTCCTGGTTCGGGTCGTACCGGAAACCGGCCGCGTCGACTGCGAGCGCGAGCGCGCTGCGTGGCGTCCAGTCGCCCACGCCCGACGCGGTGTCGTCGACGGTGAAGTCGACGAACAGCGGGTGACCGTACGGCGGCACGCTCTTGCTCGGCGTCGACGGCGCCGGCGGGCTGCCGGAGCTCGCGACGAGCGACGACCCGCCGCTCGCGAAGTTCGAGAAGAGCCCCGTCGGGCAGCCGTACCCGAAGTTCAGGCGTTTGCCGCCGCCGCGTTTGTACGTCGCGCTCCCTTCGGCGCCGTGGATCCCGGGCAGGTCCTGGATCCAGATCCGCGCGGTGCTCCCCGCGGCGATCGTCTCGGGTGGATACGCGACGTAGTAGCCGTTGTCGGTCGTGACCGCGTCGCGGTGGAGGTCGTCGTCGGTGCTGTTCGCGATCGAGACATAACACGAGAAGTCGCTGAACGGCGCATACACGAGCTGATCGGGCGTCGTCTCGGGACACGGTCCGACGCAATAGGTGCCGTCGCGCTTGACGACGCACCAGAGCGCGGGCGTGCCGTCCGTCTCGACGACCCCGAAGTTGAACGCGCCCGTACCGGCGGCGATGTCGGGAACGGACGGGCACTCGAACCCGCAGTTGACGTAGAGGCAGGTCGAGTTCTGGATTCCCTCCCTCGGCACGTGCGTATGTCCGGTGACGGCGCCGCGCGCCGAGTGCTCCCAGGCGGTCTTCTGCGAGAACCACGCCATGTAGTCGCCGTTGAAGTCAGCCTTCACTGCCTTCGCCGCGATCGTCTCGCCGACGTCACCTCCGCCGAAGCGGCCGACCCAATGCTCCCACAGGCCGTCGTACTTCTTCTTCACGTGCGCGATCGTGGTGCTGGAGCCGTCCGCCAACTGGATCGGCGTCGACTCCGCCAGGCCGCACCGCGCAGCGAAGTAGTCGAGCATCAGGTTGGTGATCGACGGGCCTGCCAGCTCTGCGAGCAGAGCCGGGACGAAGCTCTCGAGGTTGAACCCGTACGGCGACCCCTGGTTCGGAAGGTCGGCGGCTGTCTGGCCGCCCGACAGGGTGTTCTCGAGCATGTGGGCGATCGCCCGCGTGACGAAATGGCCGACCGGCACGTCACCCGAGTAGCGGTCGTCGGGAGCGTTGAACATCGTGAACAGGTGACCGTGCGTCAGGACGATGCCGCTCTCGTGGACGATGACGTCGTCGACGAGCCGAAGCTCGTAGTCGCCGAGCGGCAGACGATCGAGATCCGGCTGCGTCATCCCGATGTCGTGGTTGCCCCGTAGGTAGACGACGTTCCCGCGCAGAGCGTGCACGGCTTCGCTCAACTTGCCGTCGCGCCCGAGGATCCGCTCGTTTGCCGCGACGATGTCGTCGATCGTCGGCGGTCGCTGGTCTGGCGGGTACGTCCAGAAGTCGAACAGGTCGCCGAGGATGACGAGGCTCGTGACGGGGTCGTCGACACCCTGGGCGTGCGCCACGATGTAGTCGAAAACGGTTGCCAGATACGGCTCGTGGACGGACTTCTGGTACCAGCACGTCTTGGCGTTGGTGCCGATGTGGATGTCGCTGATGACGACCGTGCGCCCCTTGCCGTCGCGGCTTGGCGGCTCGCTGCTCTCCTGCGGCACGCACCACCAGCCGCCCGGCTGATCGCGGCCGTGCTCTGGCGGAGGCGGCGGTTTCGGGCGCGGCTTCGGGTCGGGCTCCGGCCTCGGCTCGGGCTCGGGCTTCGGGTCCCGCTCCGGGCGCTTGGGCTTGCTCTCCGCAAGCGGCTCCACGGGGTCAGCCTAGGCAGCGGAGCAGGCAGTTCGCAAGGCGCTCGCTCACACCCGGCCCGCGCACTCGCCGGGACTCGCATCTCTGACGATCATCGGAAACGCCCGGGTCGTCGATGACTGAAAATGCTGTAGGTCAGGCGAGCCGGCGCCGGATCCACCAGACGACCCCGCCGGCGAGCGCGGCCGCGATGCCGACGAACAACGCGAACTCGATCGCCTGGAAGAGCCAGAAGCGGTCGGCGGGCTGATAGAGGGCCGTGTTGAAGACACCGTGCTCGCGGAAGCACCGGGTCGCCTCCGACGGCTTCGGGTTGAAGCCGCAGGCACGGAAGAGCGCGTCGGGGTCGGCAACGCGGTGGCCGTCACGCCCGACGATCGCGCCGCTGAGCTTCCACGCGTGGCTGACCTCTGCAGGCTCGCGCACTCGGGGCGTCCACGTCGCACGCACCGGCGAGACATAGTGCGGGCGCACCCACTGCTGGACCGAGAGCCGCACCACCACGTAGACGACGAAGCCGCCGGCGAGGGACGCCGCGGTCCTGCGCGTCGCGACACCGATCGCGAGTGCGACCGCGATCGCGAACAGGACGTACGCGACCGGGACGATGCCCTGGAAGTCGAACACGCTCGGCGACATGCGTCCCTCGATCCGGTCGAACGGGCGGCGCCACCACGTGAAGAGCGCGCTGATCGCGAGGCCCGCGACGACCGCGGAGGCCGTCAGCAGCCCCAGCTGCGTCCACAGCCAACGGCTGCGCGAGATCCCCTGCGTCCAGACGAGCCGATAGGTCCCCTGGTCGAGGTCCATCACGAGCGGCGCGGCGAGCAGAACGCCGATCAGGCCGGGGAGGAGATTGAGCCAACCGCTCAACACCGTGAACGACGCGAAGCGCTCCTGGAACTGGTCGAGCGCGAGGACGCAGTGGTGACTGCCGTCGCTGAGGCACGTGTCGAGCCCAGCTGCGTCGAACGCCGAGTACGCGCGGAGCCCCGTGAGGAGGAGCAACAGGCCGACGAGCGCGAGTGCGGTGGTCGCGATCGTTCCTTCGAGCCGGTGCTGGCGCCAGGTCAGCCAGGCCATCAGGCGACACGCTCCGTCGCGCGCAGGTAGGCGAGCACGATCTCCTCCAGGTCGACGTCGTCGACCCGCCAGCGACTGTCGTAGACGTGCCCGTTCGCACGCACGACGAGGCTCGACTGACGCTCGGTGTGCGACTCGCTGACGACGCTGTGAAGTCGCGCCACCGCCGCCGGGTCGGAGCGGGGGCCGGTCAGGAGCCGGTGCTCGGCGACGACGTCCTCGATCGGGCCTGCCAGCCGGACACGCGCTGCAGTCAGCAGGATCACGTGGTCGCACACCCGCTCGAGGTCGGCGAGCACGTGGGACGAGAGGACGATCGTCACGTCGCCGTCGGCCGCGGTCTCCATCAGCACCTGGAGGAACTCGAGCCGGGCGAGCGGGTCGAGTGAGGCCACGGGCTCGTCGAGCAGCAGCACGTCGGGCCGCTTCGCGAGCGCGAGCGTCAACGCGACGTGTGCCTGTTGCCCACCCGAGAGGCGGCCGACCTTCTGC